>ENA-OWPP01000306-OWPP01000306.1-human-gut-metagenome-genome-assembly--contig:-NODE-306-length-58913-cov-5.771076_pt1 | contig 58913 bp, 44 predicted proteins | sample MGYA00248265_ERZ651848 | MGnify/ENA primary metagenome ERZ651848 (study PRJEB26924, sample SAMEA4378233) | human gut metagenome | biome: human gut; feature: human-associated habitat; material: faeces...
GCGTCATTCAAGGTATCGGTTGGCGTCATTGCCGACTGCTTTCTTTCAACGACGGATATGGGTATGCGTGGCTTCGCCCCGCACCTCATTCCTCCCCCGTCTGAAGACGGGGGTTTCCTGAGGTACCTCTATGAAACGAATTCTTTTTTGTTGCACGCACAACCGCTGTCGCAGCCGCATGGCCGAAGCATTGATGCGGGCAAGGCGCCCCGGCTGGGAGGTCGTTTCGGCGGGCTCGAATCCCGAAGGCGGAGTCGACCCCGGAGCGCAGGCCGCCTTGCGCGAAATCGGTCTTGAAGCGGTCGGGCCGGCGCGCAACGTCTTCGAGCTTCCGCTCGAGCGATTCGACCTTATCGTGACGCTCTGCGCTACGGAAGACCTGTGCCCTCTCCTGCCGGCAGCACTGCGTGCCCGCGTCCTTCATGCACCGTTCGACGATCCGTCGCGCGGGGTCTCTCAAGACGAAACCGAACGACGGGCGCGTTACCGTCGCGTGCGCGATGCGATCGACGAATTTTGCGCGAAGCTCGTTGACAAGCTTGATCGGTTTGAGCAGGCTTGAGCGCGGTCCTTCGATCGAAGAACCGCAAGCCCGCACGGACCGAGCCCGTCGGTCCCACTCTCAGAGCTCGCCCGCCCGAAGCGCTTTGGCCTTCTTGGCGAGCTTGAGCAACGCTTCAATCTCCGCCAATTGCTTTTCCTTGCGACGGAGCGCTTTTTCGAGCTTCCGGCGTTCCTTTTCCTGTGCGCCCAAGAGCGCGCGCGTCTCGTCTTCTTCGCTTGCGAACACCACGCCGCCCGATTCTTCGTACCAGCGGTCGAAGGCTTGGAGCTCTGCGAGCTCGATACCCTGACTCCGGCAGCACGCCTCGGCTTCCGGGCTTTCCGTCCCGGCAAAGCGGCAGTGACCCGGAATCAGGAACATTTCCTTCAGGGTCTTTCCTTCGGACAAAGGCGGCACGTCACGTTTCTGTTTCGGCATCGTGCTCTTCTCGGTTGGGAAGCCCGCTTCGGTCGGGAGCCCGTCGGGGCGCAGGAACCGGGGGCTCCTGCGCGAGCCGTCGGAGGAACGAAGGGCTTCGGTTTTCCGTCAGGGTGCCGGCTCGGCGCTCGACGCTCGGTGCGCGTTGAGGGACGGGCCGCGGATCTCGAACGGGCATTGTGCTATCGATCGACGGATGCGTCGCGCGACGAAGTGCGCTTCGGCATGCGGAGGGCGGAAGGCCGAGGACTGCGGACGGCGGGCCGCATTCATCAGGATGGCGCGGCACAAACCGAACCGCAATCGTTCCGAGGTCCGAGCGGTAGCATGACGCCGAGCCCGCTACCCTCTTTCGCACAACGGTGCATCGGACGGATTCCGTCCTTCTTCAACGAGCCTTCACGGCGCACGCACATGCTTCTTCGTTTTTCCGTCGAAAATTGGCGCTCCTTCAAGGACCGAACGACTCTGGACATGGTTGCCGGATCCGAAACCCGTCACGCCGACCGCCTCCCCGAGCTCCCGAGCGCCCGCAGGAAGGTCCTGCCCGTCGCCGCCCTCTACGGCTCGACCGCCTCGGGCAAAACGAAATTCGTCGAAGCGCTCGCCTGCCTTCGGAATTTCATCATTGCGGGAAACGAGTTCGGCGGCCGCTTCAAACTCCACCCCTTCCGACTCGACCCGGAAAGTCTTCGAAAGCCCGTCCGGTTCGAGCTCAACGCACTCGTGGGCGAGAACGTCTATCGGTACGAGCTCGAACTTTTGCCCGAAAAGATCGTCCGCGAAGTGCTGACGCTCGAAACGCCTTCCGGCACCTTCAAGCTCTTTACGCGCAACGCCGACGGGCGCGTGACTTTCGGGAAGACCTATTTCGCGAAAGAGCGGCTCCCCGTTCTCAAGCTCATCGCGACCGCCACGGCGGCGAATCAACCGTTCCTCACGATCGCCGCTCGGCTCAACGGCTTCGAATTCGATCCTTTCAACGAGTGGATCAAGAACCGCTTGATCGTGCTCGGCGCGGACGGGGACTCTGCCGTCTACCCCTTCCCCGACCCCGCGAGCCCCCTCGGCCTGCGACTCGTCGAGCGCCTGCGGCATTTCGGCATCGGGATCGAGCGCTTCGAAACGGAAGCGCTGTTCGCGCCGCTTCCGCCGGCGCTCGACCTGCCCTCGGTCAAGGTCGAACTTCGCACGACGGGCGGCAAGCTGCGTTGCGGGGACCTGATCCTCAGTATGGAGGGCGACGATCTCGTCACGGAAAAGCTGGTCGCGGTTCATGCGGGCCGCGACGGCAAGCCCGTTGGGTTCGCGCTTTCCGACGAATCCGAAGGGGTGGTGCGGCTCCTCGATCTGTTGCCGCTTCTTCTTGAGTCCGAAGAAACCGAGGGCTTGACGGTCGTCGCGGACGCTCCGAACCGAAGTCTCCATACGAGAGTCTTCGAGGGTCTCCTTCGCGACTTTCTCGCAACGTGCACGCCGAAAAGCCGCCGGCAGTTCGTTTTTACGGCGTACGACGTCAACATCCTCTCGGAGGATACGTTCCGACGGGACGAACTTTGGGCGGTCGCCAAGCGTCCGAGCGGCGAATCGTCGCTTTCCGCGTTTGCCGACTTCAAGGATGTGCGTCGCCGACGCGACATCCGCAAGCTCTACCTCGAAGGGGCGTTCGGGGGCGTGCCGCCATCGGTCTGACCGCTCTTCCCGGATCTCAAAGAGCGCGAGCAGGATCACGCAGAAGCAAAGCCCTTCGATACCGGCGCGCCGAACATACAACCACCCTTAGGATCAATCTATCGATCGGGCAAGCAAAGAGAAGCGGCAACTATCAAGAATTTCTTGATAGTTCGACTTCGAGAACCGCACGCAGAACTCGACGCACCCGGGGAACGCGGCTTTGAGCCTCTCGAGCCCGTTACCGTCGCCGTCCTCGTCGACCTCATCGATCTCTTCGACGCCGGTCCGCACCTCGGTCGGGAAAAATTTGACGACCCGCGAGATATCGAAGTCCGGGTTGATCGCGAGCATGAGACCATTGGGCTCACGCAGAAGCAAGGCCCTTCGAAACCGGCGCGCCGAATACGGAACCATCATTAGGCTCAACCTATCGATCGTGCGAGCAAAGAGAGTCGGCAACTATCAAGAATTTCTTGATAGTTCGTCCGGAGGGGGCATGAATACTCGATCGCAAGGTCAAGCACTACGCCTTCCTCGCCGTCGGCCATCGCGTCAACAGCAAGCGTGCAACGGCCTCGCGCCCTCTTCGCTCGTCCCTCGGACGGCTTCCCGAAGAATCGGCTGCCTTTCCTCCAATTCGCAGCGTTCGCCGCTCGGAACCACCGGCATGCGTCGCTCAGATCGCCCGAACGACATCCGAAAGCTCTGCGTCGAAGGCGCACTCGGAGTGCCTGCCGCCGTCACACCGACCGCCCTTCCTTCATTCGATCGAGCGCGAGCCCGATCAACCGGTCCGTTCGGTCCGCGAGGAAGAGCGGGACGGTGAGCACGTTGCCCTTGAGCTTCAGGTTCTCGGTCGAGAACCGCACGCAGAGCTTGATGTGGTCGGGGAACGCGGCCTTCAGCCTCTCGAGCCCGCCTCCTCTACCCTCGTCGACCTCTTTGCCTTCGGTCCGCACCTCGACGGGAAAAATGTCGTTTTCGCGCTGAATGAGGAAGATCGTCGCGCCCGACGAAGGTCCCTCCGCCCAATACCGAGGCGTGACTTCGAATTGCGCGATGAGGCTCTGAAGCACGAAAGCCTCGGTCAAGGACCCGTTCAGTTCCGCAAACAACCGATTTTTCTCGATCTCACCCGCCCCCTCGCCCGCGGCCGACGACAACGGGTGTGCCAGGTCCGCAAGCCCGCAAAGAAGCCCCACGTCGGCCGGACAGAGCCTGAAAGCGGAACGGCCGTCGTAGGCCGCAACGGGAAGCCCGAGCCCGGTACTGCGCGGGATGCGATGCACAAGGCGGGCCTCCACCAGCCAACGGACGGCGGCCTCGTACGTGCGCGCCCGCGCTCCTTCCCGCACGATCCCGTAGGAAAACGCTTCGTTTTGCCGTGCGAGCTGTGAAGGAAGCGACTTCCAAACCTCGGTAATCCTCGAAAACTCGCGGGCCTTGCCGTGCACGACAAAGTCGCGCTCGTACGCCTTCGCGCTTTCGGCGAGCACCGACCGCACCGGGTCCGCATCGCGCGCCGCCGTATGTTCCGCCGCGTGTTCCGTACAAAGCCCGACGGCTTCGGGCATCCCGCCCGTCATGAAGTAGCGCGCGAGCTTCTCGAAGAGCACACCGAAGAGCACTTCGGGAATCGGTTCGAGCGTGCATATCGCGTCAAGGCTGTCGGCCGCGTCCGCATCCCCGTCGGCCCGAAGAAACTCGGTGAAAGTCATGGGATCGAGCCGCATGAAGTCGACCTTCCCGACCGGAAACGAGGCGGGCTTCGAGAAGGCCGTCGTCGGCGGCGTGGCGGTACAGGCGACATGGTACTGCGGCGCATCCTCGCAGAAGTATTTCAACGCATTGAGCGCCTTCGGGCACTCGCCGATGTCGTCGAAGACGATGAGCGTGCGGCCGGGCTCGATCGCCCGTCCGGTCGTCTTCGCCAGAGCCGCCACAATCCGGTCGACCTCCCTGTTCGGCTCGAAAATCGCCTTGTAAGCCTCGTTTTCAGTGAAGCTCACGTAGGCCGTGTTCTCGTAGCAACGCTCGCCGAATGCTTTCAAGACCCATGTCTTTCCGACGCGACGCGCCCCCTCCAAGAGGAGGGGCTTGCGATGGCGGGAGTCCTTCCACCGCGCGAGTTTTCTGAGGATTTGTCGTTCCATGGAGGCTCCTCCTCTTCGTCTTGTCTTGTCTCGTTTCGTTTCGTCGCGTCACGTCGCCGGCACCCGTCGGGGCACTCCTCGCGCCGACGGAAGAGCGGCAACGTCAAAACCCGCCGGAGACGCCCTCCCCTCCGATCACTCGGCGGGTCTCTTCTCCCAAACATGCGGGTCGTAGCTCGTGAGCAACGTTTCGACGACGGCTCCGCGATTTTGCTCCCGCGCCCCGACGTGGTAGAAGTGCGCCTTCGTCGTTGTGAAGCAGTCACCCCAGAGCGTGTCGGCGTACTCGTTCGCGCGCCAGGCGTTCCGGTCCCGGGTCGAGAGCACGAACTTCCCGCCGAACCGCATCAGCGCGTCGCGCAGCTTCCGCTCCTTCCCTTCGTCCCGGCTGCCGTAGTAGTCAACGTGCCGGCCGATGTACGGAGGATCGCAATAGACAAACGCGTTTCCCGGGGCGCTCGCGAGCGTTTCTTCGAACGACTGCTCGACGAACCGCCAGTCGTTCGCGCGCAGCAAGTCTTCGACATGAGCCACCTGATTGACGACCTTCGTCACGTAGGCCTTCGCGAAGCGTTCGGGCTTGTGGCCGTAGGGGACGTTGTAGTCGCCCTTTCGGTTGAACCGCATCAAACCGTTGAAGCACGAGCGATTGAGAAACAGGAAGTCGAGGGGGTAGTGATGTCGATTGAACCGTTCGCGCACGGCGTAATAATGGAGGTCGTCCTTTTCGCGAAGTTTTCCGCCTTCCGCTTCGAGGAACGCCCGTACGCGCGACGCGGTGATCTCGCCCGCCTGAATCGCCCGGTAGAACGCGATGACGTGCGGGTTCGTGTCGGCGAATACCGCCCGCTTCGGGGTGACGTTGAACCCGACGACCCCGGAGCCCATGAAGGGTTCGATCCAGGTCGTCAACGGGTCGAGGCGGACGATCTCGCGAATGAGAGGAACGAGTTTTGTTTTGATGCCCTGGATTTTGATCGGCGGCACGAAAACGCGGGTTGTCGTCATGGTGTGTTTCTCTCTCCGTTCTGCTTTTCGGTCGGGATCTGCGGATTTCGGCGGATTCGGGAGATGTCTGCGGTCTCGGGAAGCCCGTCACGCTGCGAAACCGTGAAGCCCGCGAGCCGTCCGGCAACCCGGGATCTCTCAGTTCTTGTACAATCGCGGAATCGCAATGCGACACAAAAGAGGCCCGCCATTCGGCGATATGTAACAGAAGGCTCGACCTTCGGCCGGTGCAGCGCCTCACTTTTGCGTGCAGGAACGGGCGGGACTCGCAAGAGCCTCGCCCGAACTGTTTCCGAAGACCTGACGGTCTCTTCCGGACTCTTCCCGGGCCTCTTCCCCGAATTCAGCCGAGCCCGCCGCGCTCTTCCCCGTCAAGCATCTTCCCGACCTCTTCAGACGAAAGCACCTGCTCCCGCCCTTCGCGCACGCGCGACAAGGTTTTTTCGGCTTCGAGCGTATCTTCGACCTCGTCGAGATACCTGAGGAGCGCCTCCCGCATGTAGAAGCTCTTCGTACGGCCCGTCGCTCGTGCGAGGCGGTCGAGGCGGCGTTCGATGTTTTCGGGAAAACGAACGGTCAGCATGACAGTTTCTGTATTTTGCTCCGTATGACGCAATGGAATTCCCGCCATCATACGGCTTCCCGCCGCGAGGCATCGCGCCTCTCTTCGACGGTCTTCGCCCCCTCTTCGTCCCTCTTCGCCCGTCCCTCAGAAGGCTTCCCGCGCCGTCTCCTCGCACGCCGCCGGCACCGCCCGCACGAAAGTGCTATCGTAGGTGCTCCATGATTGTGTAGGCGCCCAAACCTACCGGGGACGCGTGGCCGTCCGTGCGTCGGGCAGCTTCAACACTCAGACGCCCCGGGGCGTCATTCAAGGTATCGGTTGGCGCCATTGCCAACTGCTTTCCTACAACGACGGATACGGGTATCCGTGGCTTCGCCCCGCATCTCATTCCTCCCCCGTCCGAAGACGGGGTTTCCTGAGGCATCTCTATGAAAGCGACTAAGACTTGGCGCGACATGCTGAACGAATCGCTGGAAGATCCGAACTTTCGTGAGGAATGGGAGGATGCCAACGCCGAACTGGCTGAGCTCGACAAGATCATTGCGGCTCGTGCATCGGCAGGTCTTACGCAGGCTGATGTTGCCACCCGCATGGGAACGACGCCGTCTGAAGTAGCGCGACTCGAAAGCAAATTCCACGAGAACGGCACAAACCTCTCCTGAAAACTCGATTTATTATGGGGGCTTCCAAAAATTCGAGAACCCCGGCGCGTTATCGATCGGATACGACCTCTTGCGCCATCTCCTCGCACGCCGCCAGCACCGCCCGCACGAAGTCCGAGTCCCCGTCCCCGAGCCCCGCACACTCGTAGTGCACGTCGCCCGCCCGGGGAAGCCCTGCGGGCAGGTACGTCCGGAGGGAATTTCCCGCAAAAGCGCCTCGCGCTTCTTCCCAGGCATAAAAGAGCCAGACACCTTCGAGCGTATCCCCGGGCCGCGTCGGGCTCATTGCGAGAAGGTACTTGTAGGCGGTATCCATCGTGCGTTCGAGCACCGTTTTCGTGCGGGTCGAGTACTTCGCGTCCGCCACGAACCAGCGCGACGGGGACGACCTCAAAGTCGGCCGCGAGCGCCCCGCCCGAGCGCCTTCGTCCTCTTTTGCGGCCCCTGCGACCTTTGCGACCGCTTTGACCTCAGCGAGCTCTTCGGCCTCCCCGGCGCTTTCCGCCATTGCGCTTTGTTCCTTCCCCGCGCCCCGCCGCACCGACACCCGCACGACGAAGTCGGGCGTGAAGAAGGCCTCTTCGGGCGTGACGACCTTGAGTCCTCCGCCTTCGGCGGGCGACAAGACGCTCGTGCGCGCCAGACGAACGGCGAACCGCTCGTCAAGGTCGACCGCTTCGGCTTTTTCGCCTTTTTCAGCTCCTTCGGGTCGTTGCGTTCCCGAAGTTGCTTCGGCTGCTTCGCCCCCTTCGCTCGCGCTCTCGCTCAAATCACTCAAGCGCACCGCGGGCTCGTAGCAAACGAGCACTTCGGCAACACAGTCGCCTGCGGCTTTCTCGAAGAGGAACCGATTCGGTCGGTCGGGGGAGTTTCTTCTTCCCGCGCGTTCGAGTTCGGGTTCCGCCGCCCGGCGCGTGCCGGTGAGCTTGAAGCCCGCAGCGGAGAACCCTTCGAGCAAGCGAAAGAGCGCGTGTAATTCGAACACGCGGCTTCGCCCGCAGGCCGTAATGAGTGCGGCCTCGTTTTCGAGGACGGGCTTTTCCGAGCGCTGCACGCCCGAGATCGCTTCGAAGAGCGCCCGGTAGGCGGGAATCGACCGGAAGACTTCCGTGGGTCTCAGGGCGTCCCTGCCGTTCGTGAGCGTCAAGAGGAGTGGCTCCGCGGGGAGCATCGTGCGGTAGTCGCGAAAGAGCACCGACGTACGGCGTTCAAGCCCGAAGAGCGCCTCCGCATAGGCGAGAATCCGCTTGGCGGCGTCTTTCGCAAGGGGCGAGGCGGTCGAGACGTAGCCCGGCCGATCGGGCTCGCGCACTCGGAGTTTTTCCGCGCGCTCCGCCGCCTCGCGCGCGTCCGCACGGAGTTCCTCGCCGAGCGCCGCGAGCACGCCGAGAATCGCGCGGTTTTCGTAGATGTCGAACCGCTTCGCGCTCGACTCGACCAAAACGTGCCGCGGAAGGTACGTGCGTCCTCCGATCCGAAGGCCCGCTCCGCCCGGCGACGGGACGAGTTCGTCGGGATGTTCCGCGACGTAGCGAATGGTGTCGGAGGTCACCGCCCGCAATTTCTCCACCGCGTCGACCCTCGACTGCGGCACGAGCCGAAAGCGCGCGTTCGCTCTCAGGTAGTGCGCGCACTCCTCGTACGTGCGAAGAAGCCTCTCAAGCAAAGCGATGCGACGCTTGAGGGTCGAGCCCGAAGAGCTCGGGGAATTCGAATCGCGCTCGGCGTCGGGGTTTTGGCCGTCGGGACCGTCATTGCCCTCCTTCCCGTCATTGCCCTCCTTCCCGTTCATCTCGTTCTTTTCCAAACGAACGAACCACTTTCCCGCCCGCTCGAAAACGAGGTTGGAGAGCTTCACGACGTAGCCCGAATCGCGCTCGGGAACGCAAAGGAAAACGGGCTCCGCGCGAAAGACCGCTTCGGGGGCCGAGGACGGGCCGAAGTCCGCGAGAGCGGCGGGCTTTTTGAAGCTTTCGATCCCTTCGAAGCTTTCGGCCCCTTCGAGCTCCTGAAGCTCCTGAAAGTCCTCGAGCAGCTCCAACGCATCTCGCGCCTCCTCCCACGGGCCGCTACCCAAGCGGTAACCGAGTTCCATGTCCGCCGTCCCCAGCTCGTAGGCCATCGCCGCAACGGGTGCGCCGAGACGGTCGACCGGAGTCAAAATCCAGACGAAACGCTTCGCGGGGAGAGGGGTCTCGGGGGAAGAAGAAAAAGACGAAGCGGAAGACGGCGCCGAAGCAGCAACGCCCGGGGCCGACGCCCGCGTCGCATCGCGGGCACCCTCAACCCCGCTCACGTCATTCGATGCGTTCTGTTCTATCGCCGCGTTCGCATCATTCGCATCGTTCTCTTCACGCTCTTCGCGCGCAATCGCCGTGCGCACGACCTGACCGTTGATCCGAAGTTCCACCTGGGGGTACGTGCGGACGGGCCGGAAAGCATGCGAGGAACGGAAGGACTGTCCGGACTGCACGGACTGTCCGGACGGCATGGAGCGCGACGTCCCGCGAAGGTGAGCGGCGACGGCGACGCCGTCGTCCGCAGTCGAACCCACAACCGAACCCGCAGTCAAAAAAGCAGTCGAAGAAGCACTCGAAAAAACCGCCGCAGTCCCCGGCCGCTTCGCGTCACCGGCACCCGGGGCGTGACGAGCAACGGCATCGGGAGCTTCAATAGCTTCAATAGCTTCACGAAGAGCATCGCGAAGCGCCTTTGAGGCCTCCCGGTCCGCGCGCTTCAGTGCCTCCTCGTCGACTTCGAACTGCCAGACGCGCTCGGCGGGCACGAACGTTTCGATTTCGGCGACCGTTTCCGCGCCGATCCCCGAGGGTGTATGCCCGGTGCCCCTCCGAAGCCCCGGCCCGAACCCGAAATCGAGCCTCAGTCCGAGTCTAATGACGGTTCCCTCTTCGAAATCCCGAAGGACGAGTTCACGCATCGCAACCCGTCCCCGTCAGAAGAACCGGTACCAACCGAGAGCGCTTTCCCCGCGCGCGAGGATCCCGTCGAGAATCGAGCGGCTGCGAGCAAGGCCCAGCCCCGTAAGCGTCTCCGCAAACGTTTCGAGTTTCTCGCGGTACGCGTCGCCGCTTCCTTCGATGCGGGGAAGCAAACGCGCCGCCACCGCAAAGTCGACCGCCGCACGAACGGCTTCGCTCACCGAGAGCACGTCGTCCGTACGCCCGAGGACGCCCGATTCCGAATCCGCAACACGAACCGAACCGCTTGCCGACGCACTCGCGGCCGTGGTCGAAGTTTTCGCACCCGTACCGAGATTCGGGAATTTCGAGAGCTTCGCGAGTTTCGACGAACCCGCAGACGTCTTCGCTGCGTTCGCTCCGTTTGCCGCATTCGAGAAAGCACCCTTTTCCGCATCCGCTTCGGAGAAGACCGGCACGGCGCTCGACACATAGTCCCGCATCGCCCGACACGTACGCACGGAGGTCGCTCCGCCCGTCGCACGGAAGGCGGCAACGACCGCCTCAAGGAGTGCCGCCGCTTCGGCTTCGCCCTTGAAGTGCGCGCGCGGCCCGAAGGCGGCACGCATCGCACGCCAGGAGACGGGCGGACGCGAAGCTTCCTCGGCGTGCTCGTCGTCGGTTTCGTACGAGGCTCCCCGATCCGCAAGACTCGAGAAATCGATCTTCGTCTCGGGGAGCGTCACCACGGATGCGCGGTCGAGGAGTCGGGGCGAAAGGTTTTCCGTCGTGAAGTCCGAGTTGATGGTCGCCAGGAACCGCAACGTATCGGGCACGTCGTAGAGCGCGTCGCCCCCGAGGGCGATGCGGTTCATGCGGCTCCGATCGTCGCAAATCCGCATGAAGTCTCCCCAGTAGTATTCCATGGGGGAAAGATTCGCTTCGTCCAAGAGCATCACGAAGGCGAGATCGTCGAATTTCGCCCGTGCTTCGGCGTCGAGAAGCGCCAACGCGTCGCTTCGTCGGGGATCGGGACTCTCAAAGGTCTTCGAAAGCGGATTCCAGTACCCGAGGAAGTCGCGCTTCGAGGTCCAACCGCGCTCGACCGAAACGGGAAGGAACCGTTCCGCTCGTTTCATACGCTCGGCTTGTTCGGTCCCATCGGTTTGCCCGGTTCCCTCGACGCGACCCGAACGCTCCGTGAGCCCCAGCACGTCCCCGAGAATCACCGACATCGACGTCTTCCCCGCTCCGGGCGGGCCCGAGAGGACGGTGAGGAAGTTTTGGGTCAGCAGAATGAAGAGGTTCAGAATCGTAAGTCGGTCGTAATCGCGCCGGCGCTTGACGTCCGCCACGAGCGTGCGCGCAAGCGTCACGGGGTCCGCCGTAAAACGGGGACGTGCGGCCGTTTCCCGAATGCGCGTCTCGATCCGGCGCTTTTCGTCCGTCTTTTTTCGACTTCCCGCCGCTTCGAGGAGTTTCTCCGCGAAGACCCCGTCGAAGGCAAAGTTCCGAGCGCGCTCCAAGGCGTTTTCGAGGTACGCCTCCGCGGCCTTCGCTTCGGTACGCAGGCGCTCCTGCTCTTCGGCGAGTCTTTCAAGCGACGCCTCCAAGTCGCGGCGCATCGCGACGAGGTCGGCGGAAGCTTCGATGTTCCCGAGAACGCGCGTCTTTTCTTCGAGCCTCGCTTCGAGCCGTTCGGTTTCGTCGAGAAGCGTGCGGTTTCGCTCCTCGGCCTCCCGCCGCACGCGGTCGGCCTCACGCTCCGCGACCGATTCCGTCGCCTTGAGGCTCGTTTCAAGCCGCCCGATTTCGTTTTTAAGTTCGTCGATCCGACGGGCGAGCTCTCCGTAGCCTTCGATTTTCTTCGCAAGTTCCGGCGTCGTTGCAATGCGGCTTGCGATCCGTCCCACGATCCGACCGCCCGGGCTCTTCGCGTCGGGCGAGTCTTCGAGCAACTCCGCAATCGCCCGGCCCACGACATCGGCCGCCTCCGCGCCCATGCGGTGCACGGTCAAAAGGCGGGCAATCCGCATGAGGCGGGCCTTCGCGATTGCGGGATCGGTCGTGACGTAGGCTTCCGCTTCGGGCGGAAGCGATGCGATCGAGTTCTCCTGCGCGTCGCCTCCCGAGAGCCCGTCCGCCCGATTCGCCCACACTTCGGGCCCCGCGGCGAGCACCGAGGGGAGAACCTTTTCCCTCAGGGTCGCGTCCGACAACACGTCGAAGAGCTTCGGCGTCGCGCCCGCCGCAAAGGCGATTTCGACGGGGCAACTTGCCGTGACGCACTCTTCCGAGGCGCGCAGGGTGCGAATCGCGGGGTCGTCGCGGAGGAACCCCGCCACGAGCCCCCGTCGGGCGTTCGCGTCGCGCGTGACGAGATTTACGTAAGGCCGTTGCTGGCCGTCCTCCTTCAATTTCACGGGACCGTAGTAACGGTTCCCGACGGCCAAAAGAACCGAAACGCTTCTGACGTGCAGATGCGTGAGCCCCTCGTCCGCCGCGTCGTCCGCATCCGTATCGGACACCTCCGTACTTTCGGGTCGGAACCGTACGAGAACGTCTTTTTCGAGGTTGACGTCCTCAAAGCGCGGGCGCACGACGAGAAAGCCCGCGTCGTCTTCGAGCGGGTGGAGGCGCCCTTCGGCGGCGAGCCGATCGTAATCGATCGCGCGCTCGAAGTCCTTGCGCGGAGCGCCCGACCCCGCGTCGCGGTTGACGAACGAATCGTCGGACTCAAGGTCGCAGACGTAAAACGCCCCCTCCTGGAGCCGAGCTTTGCGGTGCGTGCGCAGATTCGCGGCACCGAGCCGCGGGAATTCGCTCGTGAAGTCGTGCTTCACGTAGTTTCCAAACGCGTCGAGCCGGTGCGTGAAAAAGAGATTCATGAACGTTCCCGCACGACGCATGTACGCGAGAACGCGCGCGCGGCCGTAGGCGGGCTTCGGAAGGCGCTCGTAGAGAGCGGGCTCGGCGGTCGACCCCGCCCCGTCCGTCGCCGAAGATGAACCATGCCCGCTTTCGGGAGCGCACGGAAGGTCGAACACCGTCCGGTTCGCGGCGCTCGGGTCAAGCGCGAAGAGGTCCGCCGGGCGTTCGGCGGAGGACGAAGAAGAGGAAGAAGAAGCCGCGGCGACCGGAGCGGCTGCGGGCGTCTCGGAGCGATCGGTCCGATCGGTCGTTTCAGGGACGTCGGGCGCGTCGATCGTCCCCGCGTGCGGGGTAACGGCGGAAGCGGATTCCGGTTCGGGTTCGACTTCGACGGTCGTCGCCGCGGGAGCACGGGCTTCGGAAGCCTCGGCCTTTTCGCGCTCGAAAACCTCGGGAGCCTTTGCGGTTTTTTCAGCTTTTTCAGCCTTGGCGGCAAGTTCCCGACCGAGCTTCTTCGCCGCTTCCCGTGCGGCGGCGAGAACGTACTCGCGCTCTTTGCGCTTCGTGCGGATCTTCCGGGGGTCGACCCTGCGGGCGACGGCGGACAAGGTCACGGGGCGGGAGGCGTGGGAATCGGAGGCGGGCTCGACGGCTGCGGGCGAGCGGGCGGGCTCCTTCTCGTCGGACGGTTCGGCCTCTTCGTCCTTCGCTTCGGATTGCGCGCCGGAGTCGGTGCCGTCACCGGCTTCGTCGGGGATTGCTGCGTCAAGGCCGCACAGGGTCCGGAACGCGTCCTCAAGCCGTTCGTCGTCCATTTCGCCGAGGCGCTCCAAGAGTTTCTCCGCGGCCTCCTTTGAAAAGGGGTCGTTCTTTGCGAACCACAAGAACCCGAGCACGACGTCTTCGAAGAAGTCCGCTCGAACGGACAACGGCGTCGTCGGGAGCAGATCGCGTCGATAGACTTCGAGCGACGTGATCATCGCGTACCTCAGGTACGCCTCGGGCGAGAATTTGCTCTCTTTCGCCATTTCGGTCAATGCCCGACACCAGGGCTCGAAGAGCGGGGGTTTGCCGTTCCCGGGAAAGGCCCGGTCGATGTCCGGGCAGGCGCGCCTCATGGCCGCCGCGTCGGGCGTCACCGGGTACGGGGAAAGTTTTCCCAAGAGCCCGCGCTCCAAAGCCCGTCCTTCGAGCACGCATCGCTCGAACTGACGGTAAAACGCTTCGCCCTTGAAGAAGTTCGAAGGCTTGACGAGCTTCTGCAAAGCCATGCCCGACTTGAGGGCCTGCTTCGTGAGGCGCCGAAGTTCGGCCTTGTCGACTTGGTCGGCAAAAACTTTAAGGAGCGAAGAAAGTGAATACATGACGAAGCCCTCGGACGCGAAAAGGAGAGTGCAATTTTTAGAGTGTACCCCTCCGGTGTCCGACCCGAAATGGGGATTTGTCTGCGCCGTTGGGACGGCTGATGCGTGAAAAATCGCGGGATTCGCCGGTGCCTCGAGTTTCGCTGAACTCGAAACGAGGACGGGGAACGGAGCGCTCGGGCGGCGGGCGCCCGACGGCGAGGACGAACTTTACGAGCCGCGAACGCCGTGCGCGTCAAGCCCGCTCTTCGGAAAACCTCGGAGTTTCGAAGGCTCCGGGACTGCGGGCTGTTGGGCTCTTGGACACGGAAGCTGCCGCACGCCGCTTCGGCTCGGTGGGACGCACGAAACTCACATGAAGCCCGACGAACTCCGACGACGCCGGATATGTCCGAGTTGCCCGAGACGTCTGAAAAGCGGACGGTGCGGAAGACGCGAAGAGGACCGCACGGGAAACGCACAAAGGGATGCGAGAAAAAGGCGGAAAGAGAGGAGAAAAGAAAGGGAGGAACACGGGCGGCCCGTCCCCGACCTTTCCCCCCGGGCCCGACCTTCGCCCCCCGATGCCCCTTCGGGTTCAACCGTAGAATCGACTGAAGAACCGACACGCCGTCGGCAATCGATTCCTACACCAAGCCATGCCCATGTCACCCGAGAACCTCACTGCTTCGGCCTCATCACCCTCCCCCGCTCCCGCGTCGTTCCCGACCGACTACCCCGAGCACGCGCTCTTTGCGAGCGAAGCCGAGGCGCTTCGCAACGAGGTGCTCCGCGCGGGGCACGAGCCCGTTGCGGCCTTCTTTACGCTTTGCGTGAACGCCCTTCGCCGCGACGGGCTCGCGACCGCCCGCGTGCGGCAGTTCGAGGCCGTCATGAAGCCCGTCGACGAACTCTTTTTCGCGAATTTCCCCGAAGACCCCCGGTTTTTGCGAGAACTCGCGCACGCCTTTTCCGCCGCGGAAGGTTTTCCCGCGCGGCGCTTCCCCACGGACGTGGATGAAAAGCTCCTTGACGTACTGCTTGACGGCCTCCCGCTCACGGAGAAAACGCGCTTTTTCGACCCCTTCATGGAAGGGGGCCGGCTCGTACGGCACCTCTACGCCCGAACGCCCGTGCGGAGGATCATCGGTTGGGACACGGCCCCCTATCGGGTTTTGCTCCTTCAGGCCGAGCGCCTTCGCACAACGCGCGGGCGCGCGACAACGCCTGCTCCGCGCTTTGCCGAGCGCAATCTCCTCACGAAACGTCCCTCGACCGTGCTTCTACTCTTGGCGCTTGCGGGCGGGATCGATGCGGGTGCCGCCATTTCTCCCGAAGGAAGCGAGGCGGCTGCCTCGCCCGACATTCCTGCCGCCTACCGCGCGTACGATCTCGGTCTCATCACGCTCTACCTCGCGGGGCGAGCGCTGGAGCCGGGCGGGCGCTTTGCGCTCCTTCTCTCGAAAGAAGCCGCCCGCAACGAAGCGAACGCCAAACTGCGCCGAGAGATTCTCAAGTTCGGGTCGATTGTCGGCATTACCGGTCTCGGGAACGACGACGAGCGGCTCGTGCTGCTTTTCGAGCGGGGCGCTCTTCCCGATCAGACGTACTGCATTCTGAAGGAAGGCGACGCGAGCGAAATCGCGGAAGCCTCACGCTTTTTGGCGGACCCGCAGGCGCGGTTTGAAGTTCGGTAACCATGCGCGGAAGGCGAAAAGTGCGGACCGTTGAGCGGGAGTACGGGCAAGAGACGGCCGGAAAAGGTGAATCGAGCACGTAGCTGCAGGCAATCCGTCATTCGGGGCGCTCGAACCCGTCCGACCTTACCGCTCCCCGTAGTTCGCAAAGCGTGCGGCAACGAGTGCTGTTGCAGGCACGATTGCGAACTCGGCGATGCACGCACTGAAAAAGCGCTCCTGTCGGACGGAGTACAATTTTTCGATTCGCCCGTCGTTCACAAAACTTCGCCGCACGACGCCATTCGACGCCGCTCGCTCGGTTCTCGCCTCAAGCCACCCATGTCCGGCCTTCTTCTCGTTCTTCCCGACTTTCTGGTGATCCTCCTCGGCGTCTTCCTGCGCGCCCGGTTTTTCACGGAATCGACTTTCTGGTTGCGCACCGAGAAGCTCGTCTTTTACGTGCTACTTCCGGCAATGCTCTTTCTTTCGGTGGCAGGGAGCACCGTCGCACTCGGCGACGCCGCGATCTTTCTTGCGGCGGGCGTTCTCTCGATGAGCCTTGCGGCGGGGCTTGCCTGGGGAATCCGGTACCTCGTCCGAGCCGACGACGTAACGCACGCGTCCGTCTTTCAGTGCGGGTTTCGATTCAACTCGTATATCGGGTTCGCCTTGGCGGCCCGTATCGGCGGCGACGAAGCGCTCGCGCTTCTTGCGCTTCTCATTGCGGTGTGGGTTCCGATCAGCAACGCGCTCGCGACGGCCGAGCTCGCGCGGGCGGTGGCGAAGGCGGACGGTGTGGGAGAAGAGGCTGTCGAAGGCGTTCTGGACGGCGGGGAGAAGAACGGGAAGGCGGGCACACAACCCCGCACGGAGCTTACGGGCCGCGCTCTTCTTCGGAAGACCCTGAAGGGCGTCGTCACGAACCCCTTGATTCTCGCGACCGTAGGCGGCCTCCTCTGGAAAGGTTTCGGGCTGCCGCTTCCGGAAACGCTCGTACAAACGTTCAAACACCTCGGGGACGCGTCGCTTGCGCTCGGACTTCTTTGCATCGGAGCAGGCCTCACCGCCGGAGCACTTCGGAAGTACGCGCGGCTCATCGCCGCCGCCACCTTCGAGCGGCTCGTGGCCGCCCCCGTAGCCGCGCTTCTTGTGACGAGCGCTCTCGCTCTCTTCTTGCCGCTCTCCCCCATGGGAGCGGCCGTCGTGCTTCTCTTTGCGGCGCTTCCGACCGCGCAGTCCTGTTACGTGATGGCAAGCGCCATGGGCGGGAACGCCCCGGCGGTGGCGGGTGTCACGACCGCGCACATTCTGGCGTCCGCGGTGACGTTGCCTCTCTGGACGGTTGTCATTCAGCGGGTGCTGGCGGGGGCAGGGATTTTCTGAGGCCCTCCGGATCGGCAAGTCCATTTTTCAGACCTCATCCCCCTTTACGAGGGGCTGCGACCCTGTTCGGTGTTCGACTCGCAGACCAGAACGGGAGACCTAGCGCTCGGCGACGGCACGAACGACGCGGACCGAGAACCCAATGTGACGTCAACCTCGGACCCGAGAGGTCGCGCGAGCTGATGACTACAATGTCTGGAACACGGGATGAGCGTAACGGAATGTGCTCCATTTTCTCTTTTCGCCTGTCATAGTTATTACTATAATGTAGATTATAGCCTTGCCTGTAAAGAAACCCTATAGGCTTTCTTATCATGAGCACTCTGTCCGACCGCATCCGTTGGCTGATGCAAAATTACCACCTGAGCCAGACCGAACTTGCTGAGATCGCCGGGGTCAGACAACCTTCTGTAGCAAATTGGTTGAACGGCAAAACAAAGAACCTGAAGTCCGGACCTGCGTTTTCTATTTGTCAGAGGTTACCTGTTTTGCAAAACTGGCTTGTTAACGGCGTCGGTGATCCTTTGCCACACGAAAATGAAGCAGTGATCAGCCCCAAAAAAGAAGAGCAGATTGATACAGCTGGGGTTGTTATTGTGAAGGCATATCGCATCAGGTGCTCTGCAGAGAGGAATTTCTTCAATTGTGAGCATGATGATCTACTTGAAAGCAGGCCATATCTTGAGTCGTGGATTCAGCAACACCACTACAAATTAGACAAGCTAAAAGTCTTCAAAATCAATGGTAATAGCATGTCGCCTTTTCTATGTGAAGGGGACAGCATAACCGTAGATACCGCTCAGACCGACATTTTGAACGATAAAGTCTATGCGTTTTGTTATGCTGGAAATTATCGCGTAAGTCGTCTTCGCAAAAAGATGAATGGGGATGTTCAAGTTATTTTTGATAACCCATCATGGGATCACGAAATTATCATTGCAGATGAAGCTAAACATCTTCTAATTATTGGACGCGTAATTCATCGGTCTGGAACAAGTGGTCTGTAAAATTCTTTCTAACTCTGAAATGAGCCCTGCCAGTAATCTAAAGAAAAACACACCCAATCTTTCCCCAAAGGAAACGCAATATCTTCTAAAAATGAGAAAAATTGCCGAAGATCCTAGCAAACAATATAAATTTCCTGGGCAAGACGGTGGACGGTTTGAAATCCCGTTAGTTTCATTGGATAAACGAGAAAACTTTGTATTTAATGTTTGTAAGCGACGTATCGTATTAACTTGTTCATATCAAACGCGGACCAAAAACACAGGAATAATACTTGCAAGACTGGATTTTGACCAAGGACATAGGAATCCTGATGGAAACCGGGTTGGTTGCCCACACTTACATTATCATAAGGAAGGCTACGGAACCGATGCCTGGGCAACCGACGAGATTCCCTTCGAGGTAGAGGGTAAAAGCAATCAGGAAATTTTAAATTCATTCCTTGATTACTGCAATGTCGAAAAACTAAACATAGAGTTCAATCTCTTTTCCTAATATGACCAATCAATTGAATCTTGAACATTTAGTTGATGGCTATTACGACTGGCTCCGTAGCGAAACAGAAACAAAGTACATCAACGGAGTCGGCGTGATCTCCACTCCATTTGTTGATCGTCACAACGACTTTATTCAGATTTATATTTTGCCCGAAAAAGACAACTTTGTACTATCGGATCTCGGAAATACGATCAGCGATCTTGAAATGTGCGGTTGCAACCTGAAAACCCCAACCCGCCAGAAATTACTGAATGAAACTCTGCGATCCCACGGCGTTAAGATTACCCACGAAAACGAAATTTCAGTCCTGGCAAACAGCTCAAACTTTCCGATAAAAAAGCATCAACTCCTGCAAGCGATATTAGCTGTAAATGATATTTTCTTTACAGCACGAAATTTTGTCAAAAAACTTTTTCTGGAAGAAGTCAATTCATGGTTAGTTTCCAACAAGATTCGCTTTTCTCCAAGAGTTTCATTTCCAGGGAAGAGTGGAACGCTCAGCCATTTTGATTTTCTCATAAGTTCTTTTGAAACTGCACCAGAACGACTCATAAAAACGATTTCCAATTGCAAGGTTGATAGCGCGAGGGCGCTGGCATTTTCTTGGATTGACATTGAAGACTCCCGGCCAGAGAATACCAAAGTATATGCCATCCTAAATGACGAGGATGCCGTAGATGACTCTGCATTATCAGTCCTAAAAAATTATAAAATTCAACCTGTTCTGTGGACTGAGCGAAGCCACTTTGTACAAGAACTTGCAGCCTGATTATCAAAACTCGAATTCAATCATTCTAAAGAACTCAGAATTGAGCTTCTTTTCCAAGGACAGATGGTAGCAATGACGGCACGAGTTTACTCTCCTTCCTGTGAGCACAACTTTGAATGTTCCAAACGCCCACAGAGACTTTCAGAAGCACTCAAAAACTGTTGATTGTTCTTAAGAATCCCTCATTTTCCGAGGGATTCTTTTTCTTTTATACGCATATAACGACATCGGCGACGGATGGTACTCGTGTCCCGTGAGTACCGCACCTCACGCCCTCGCCCCCAATCGGTCTCGATCGACAGATCCATCTCGAAGTAACCGTAGACAAGATTTCCAAGAATAACGACGTCGGTGCCTCCCTCTTTTTAACTTCTCTTCCCTCTCATAGCTGTCCGTCGTTTCCTCGTTCGTTCTGCCCTTCTCACTTTTCTCCGATCCCGCCAGCAACCCGCCATGACCGACGCCCGCAAGTAAACCACCCTCTCCTACCGTAGCCCTCTCGACGCCTCGGCCGACGAGAACTTTCGCGCTTCCTTCGACTTCGCGGTGCGGGAAACCCGCACGACCGTGGGAACGCTCGTCATGAAAGAAACCGTGCACGTGACGCCCAACAACGCGAAGCACCTACTCAAATCCGACACCTTCATCGTGAAAGACCCGACGCCCCCCTTCGTCTGGTCCGTACAGGACGCGTGCGAATGGTTTTCGATCATCGTTCCCACCGACTACTTTGCCGCGCACACGAACGTGCCACTCAGGACCTTTCTCTCGCGTGCTGTCGCTTGAAGAGCTCGAAGGGCGGCTTCTCCGGAACGTCATGATGCTCACGCACCACATGCTTGATACGCTCGACGCGCGCGATGTGGCGGACGCCGTCGACGGGGTGCTTTGCTTCATGCACCTGCTTCTCATGAGCGACTACCGCGTCCGCTGCACGGAGGACCTCCTCTCAAAGCACGACCGCATTCAAGGCGACGCCATCAACTGCATGCAAAAGATGCTGGGGAGGCCCGACGTCACGATAAAGACGGTTACCGACGCCTGTGAGGTTTCATCGCGCGTACTCTCCGCCGTCTTTCGCGAGGTCGAGGACTTGCCCGCCGCAAGGCTTCTTCGTTTGAGGTTCGAATATGCCAAGGTTTATCTCACGGAAAGCCACACGAAAGCCCGTGCAGTCTCGGACGTCGCGCGCTACTGCGGCTTTCGCTCGAGCGCCCACTTCTCGCGCTCCTTCAAAGTCTCGCCCCGTGCGATGAAGAAAAAATCCGTGCTCGAATCGTCATGTTTTGAGGGATTAAATGTCCTACGGCATTTCGCTCTCGGGACCTCAACCTCTACCATGGGGGCCTGAAAACCACACAGCGACAGTCCCGCTCGGCTGTCTCTGGCTTTTCCTCAGTAAATAGAGGAGAATGCACCTGGACTTCGGGGATTCGAGGTCTGAGACGGAAGAAGGAGGACGAAAGTTGAACCCGCAACCGTACGAACTTCCTACAGAAGCTTCCCATGGGCACTTATTCCGAACCCGTCGACGGTGCCGCGTTTGCAAGCCGCCTAACGGCGGACTACGCGGACGCGCTAGCCGCGCGGTCCGCTGCGCGTATTCAGCAAGAACGGCCGCGTCATCCGTATCGAGCCCGAAAACACTAGTGCCGATTCGCGTCGCATGCCCTTCGAAGTGCCGTACATGCACAGGCGCTCGATGCGTCAACGCCTCTATTCACTGAAGCGCCTCAAGTACCCGATGAAGCGTGTGTGAAAATGCGGCGAAGGGAAGTTCGAGCGCATCTCCAGGGACGAAGCGCTCGATATCGCCCTCCGACGAATACGCGACAGGGACGTCGAACTTCATGGTGGCGCTCCAAAAAGCGGTCGAACCGCGTTGGAAAGAGCGTTCGGGCTATGCGATCTACACGGGGCTTCGGCATCAAAGACTGCTGCTCGCAGGAAAACTGGGTACGGTGGTGCTACGAAGAAACGCGCAAGAAGCACCCCGACGCGATGCCCGACTTCGACACCTTCTGGAAGCAGGGGATCGTCAAGGTGCCGGGGCTCGGCGTCGGTCGCACGGTCGTTCTGAAAGACTTCCGCGAAGACCCCGTGAAACACAAGCTCAAAACCCCCTCCGGAAAGATCGAAATCTACTCCGAGCGACTGGCCGAGATCGCCCGTACGTGGGAATTGAAGAAGGACGAGTGCATCTCGCTCCTGCCGCAGTTCGTGCGCACGTTCGAGATGCCGGGCGACGACCTTCAGAAGCGCTTCCCCTTGCAGTGCTTCGGCTACCACGGACACGGCCGCACCCATTCGACCTACCACAACGTGCCGTGGCTGCGTGAAATCCAGCCCGACCTTCTGCTCATCAACCCCGTCGACGCGCGTGCACGCGGGATCGAGGACGGGAGCACGGTCGAGGTCTTCAACGACCGCGGGCGCGTCCGGATCGCGGCGAAAGTCACGACCCGCATCATGCCGGGTGTCGTTGCCTTCCCGCAGGGCGGTTGGTGGACGCCTGGCAAGGACGGCGTCGACCGCGGCCCCTCGATCAACACCCTCACCTCGCCCCGTACGAGCCCGCTCGCGAAGGCGAATCCCCAGCACACGAACCTCGTCGAAGTGGTTCGGGCGGCGTCCGACGACGGTGCGGCCGGTTCGACCGCGGCATCGGCTGCGGGTAACGCCCCGAAGGCCTGAAGCGACGGAGACAAAAGATGACTCAATTCGGTTTCTATTTCGATTCGGCGAAGTGCACGGGCCGCAAAACCTGCATGGTCGCCTGCAAGGACAAGAACAACCTTCCCGTCGGGATGAACTTCCGACGCGTCGCCGAGTATTCGGGCGGCTCCTGGCGTCAAGACCGCATGACGGGCGCCTGGCGCGAAGACGTCTTTGCCTACTACCTGTCGATTTCGTGCAACCACTGCGACGACCCCGCGTGCGTTGCCGCCTGCCCCACGAAGGCGCACTTCAAGCGCTCGGACGACGGGCTCGTTCTGATCGACCCGGAAAAGTGCATCGGCTGCGGCATGTGTGCCAAAGCCTGCCCCTACGGGGCCCCTCAGCTCGACCGCGAAGCGCGCAAGATGCGCAAGTGCGACGCCTGCGTCGACCGACTTGAAAAGGGGCTCGATCCCGCTTGCGTCGCCTCGTGCCCGCAACGTGCGATCGAATTCGGTCCGATCGAAGAGCTTCGCAAAAAGTACGGGACGTGCGCGGCGGTCGCCCCGCTACCCGAAGCCTCCGCGACGAAGCCCAACCTCGTTCTTCATCCTGCAAAAAACGCGAAGCCCGCGGGCGACACGTCGGGGACGGTGCACTTCCCGTTGCGCTGACGAGTGACGGAACGGGCCGACCGATCCTGACCCGAAGGGGTTGAGGGCGGGCGGCCCGAAGGGTTTGCGCCGGGACTCCCGAACTCCGGGGCCTCCGTACGGGGGCTCCGGAGTTTTTTTGTTCGTGCGGTTTGGGCGGAGGTGCGAAGGACGTGACGGACAAGGAGGGCGGGAGGTCGAGAGTTGCAATACCCGGGATACGCTGAGATCGAAGCAAAAAAACGCCCCGCACACGCGGGGCGCACCATCTCGTTGACTCAATCACGGTGCCTTCGGCACTGCCACTCCGAGCTTTATAGATCAAAAACTCTGGAGCATAAAATCCGATACGGCATTGAGAAATATCTTTTAGAAAATGCCCTCAATTTTCTTGATCTGATACTCTTGACGATCTCTTAATGAATTCAAATAAGCGGCCATTTGTTCTTTGCTTGGACGCAATGCAATAGCATTGGAAACATTTATATTATATTCGCCCAACCCATCTTTATTTTCTGCATATAGACGGGAAATGCTTACATTTGGCCCTCTTCCTCCAGCCATGGCAGCGCTTGTTTTTGGCAGTTTATAAAAACCAAAACAAGAACTGATTTTGCTTACCGGTTTACATGGCTCAGAATATGGATACTTATTACTGAGTGCCTTCCTAATTAGCTCGAAATCTTCCTTAGTACAGTACCCATGAATATTAAGATCAAAAACCTTCCCCGTCAACTTTGAGCCCTGAAATGATATGGAATCTTCCCCCGGGAACCCAAATACCGTGACATCATTAACGAGAGAAACTTTTATTTCATCCCCTGGAATCATTCCCATAAACGGATTTCTCGGTAAGCGCACTAAATTTACATAGGCATTCTTATTCTTTCTTCCAATTTCCTTCACAAACTGCTCTGCCTCTGAATTTGTCATAGATCCAATAACAAGGCCTGAAATCGCGGGGAAATAACGACCAGGATCAGTAGCAGCCACAAGCTCGGGGAGTCTATTCCCCATATACCGAACCTCTACCGAAGTTCCTTCTACTTTAATAACCACCAAATTCTCATTAACAAAATGATTCGTCTCTGTCTCAACAAAATCCTTGGTTTTTAGCCTCGACAAAAAAAGCCGGACCTGATCTTCATTCTCGAACTTAATTTTATAGTAGACTATCGAAGCTTTTCCATCCAAAGAAATAATATCTTCTTTAACATCAAGATTAAACTTGTAGTAGTATTCGTCATTCTGGATCTCATCAAGACCTGGCAACACAAATTCGTTAGCAAGCGCGTATGTATTGAAAAAAAACAACGCAGCACACATTAACAAACCACCAAACCTCATAAGCCCTCGAAGAAAAAATAATTCAACCAGAAACAAAATCACCCATGGAATTCATAAACTTTCGGCACCAACAAATAGATATTTTTGCACGACTCACCCACCAATAAAATAACTAGCCATTCCAGGACGAGTATATCCACGTGTACTCCTTGCCATCAATACGGGAAATTCTTTACATCTCCGTTCCTTCAAAAAATTTTTAGCTTTGTGGCAACGATCGACCTTGGCAAGCTTGCTTGTTTCAGAGAGGAGCCACTAAACCGCTACCTGAAACGACAGGAAATCCGGCTGCGCCGCACGATGGCGGTCGACCGACACCTCGCCCCCGCGAGCCTCGCACCGCACACTCTCACGCCCTCATTTCCTCTCGGCCTCGATCGAGAGATCCATCTCGAAGTACCCGTAGACGAGGTTCCCGAGCAAGGGCGGCGTCGATGTGTCGTCGCTCGCTACCTCCTCTTCCCGACCGTTCTCCGTCGTCTTCTTTTTCTTCGCCCTCTCTTCGGTCTCAATGTCGTCTTCAAAGACCGCATCGTTTCGCCCGAAGAACGCCTCCTGCATTTCCGCACGCGAGAGAACGCGCCGGAACTGCGCCTCGTCGTAGCTCTCGGCCAAGTACGGAACGAAAACCTCGACGGGAGCGGGCGGGTTGCGCTTTTCCGCGAGCGCATCGACGCGATCGAGCCGCCCGACGCGCTGCTCCAGCATCGCGGGGTTCCAATTCAAGTCGTGAAGCACCACGGTTCGGCAGTAGCGGTGCATGTCGACACCTTCCTGGCTCACCGTCGAACAAACGAGCGCAATCGGGAGAAACGGCGAATTGAATTCCCCGAGCACGGCACCGCGGTTCTCATCGCCACCCGTCACCGTGCGCACCGGCACGTAGAGTTCGGTCTTCACCGTCTCCTCGTCCGCGTCCCGCAAGCTCGCCCCGCGCGCGAAACGCAGGAGCCTTGCGAGTTCGGCCCGGTCATCCTTCCCGAGGCACTCGCGAACCTCCCTGAGGGCGCTCAACACGATCCAGGTTGCTCGGGCGTCGTAGATCGAGCGCTCGCTCAACGCCGTGAGATTTGTCGCCTGCACACCCGGGGTTCCCGCTCCGAGGAGGGCTCGCCGCCAAGGGGCGATTCTCTTCTCGACCTCGGTCTGCCCGACCGCGAACTTCGCCGCGTAGAAGGCGCTCGCAGCCGCAAGCGCCGCCTCGATCGCAACCGTCACCCGTGGTGTGCGTCCGCGTCCGCCGCCCCCGGGCGCTTTCGCGCGGTCCGTGCACTTGGCGTAGGCCGACCGCACCCGAGCCGCAAGCGACCCGCCCGCGCTCTCCGTCCCGGGTTCGAGGTCATGGCTTTCAGGGCATTCAGGACACTCGTCAAGCTCCCGCCGGAGAAGCTCCGTCAAATGGTCGCGCAGTTTCTTCACGGTTTCGATGCGTTCGCAGAAAACGAGCGTCTTCTCGCCGCGCCGCCACGCATCGAGGACGATCTCGGCCGTGCGACGCACCTTGGGGTGGGAGGCTCTTTCGTTCTCTTTGCCCGCTTTGCCCTCTTCGGCTTCTTTGCCGAGGTCGCCTCGCTCATCCCCTTGCGCCGCTCTCAGGACCGAGCGGAAGAACGCCCGATAGCGGTCGGGAAAAGAAGCGGGCACGGAGGCGGTCTCGACCTCGGTCTCGGCATTGGTCTCATTCGCCGCGTCCGCGCTTTGCGTCTCTTCCTCGGCCTTGGCTTCCTCGCTCGGGGCGGCGGTCTTTGTCGAGCCCGTGATCTCGAGCCCCTCCCCCGCGGCGCTCGCGGCAAGCGCCTCGAAGCTTGAAGGGAGCCCGAGAAGGAGATGCGGGTGCCGCCACGACGGCGCCTGCTGCTTTTGCTGCTCTTGCGGTTTCTCGGTCTTCTTTGCCGTCCCGTTCGGTCCCTCGGAGATTTGCGCGCTTGCGGGCATCATCGTCGTACGCATCCCGATGAGACTCACCCAAACGGCGTCGTTCGCCACACCCGGCGCATCGTGAAGCCGCGCGTTGCGCGCTTGATGCGTGTCGGTGTCGTTCCTTGCCGCACGGGCCCTCGCGGGATCCGTCTCGCGGCCCACGAACCACCGCCGTCTCCGGACAGTCGGATCGCTTTCGAAAACCTTCGGAGCGCGCGTTTTGACGACGATCCGGCGCAAAGGTTCCGTAATCTCCTCCTGGGCCTTCTTGTACGCGCGCACGGCCGCAACGAACTCTGCGAGCGTTCCGTCGTCCTGCTTTTCCTTGAGGACCGCTCCGCGTTTCTCAAGCTCACACCACGCGACTTCTTTATCTTCGAGGCTCGCCCGATCGTCGAGCCGCGCGGCCGCAGTTTCGACAACGGCGCGCGCTTCGGGGGCGAAAGCCAGCTTCTGCCAAGCGGCAACGAGCGCTTTTCCCTTATCGCTCACTCTTCTCAAAAGCGCCCCGGCGTTCTTTTCCTCGCCGAAAAGGAGTCCGTAGGCACGTTTGAATTCCGATGCGTGCTCAAGCGCTTCCGGGGGCAGCGCGGTGTCAATGATGCGCTTGAGTTCGTTCACCTCGAGTTGCAGAGGGGTGGCCGTGAGAAGCAGGACCCGTTCGACATGAGGGCGGAGCACCTTCGCGTAGTAGGCCGCCCCGTAAGCCCCCCGTCGCCAGTTGTGCGCCTCGTCCGCGACGACGATGGAAAGCGGGCTGCGGCACCAGGCCTCGGGAAGGAGGGCCTCTCTCGTTGTCTCTTTCGTGCCCTCTTTCGTCGTCTTTTCCTCCCACGACCGGAGCGTACGCATCCGCACGATGTCGATCACCCTGCTCTTACGTTTTTCCGCCCAGAAGGGGCTCCCCACCCGCTCGGGGGCGGCGTCGAACGCCGCGAGTTGAACGAGCATCGAAAGCACGATCGCCGAGGTTGAAGGGCGGTTTGCGGGCGGAACCTCGCCCTCAAGAACGTCGTCGCGAAAGACGGGCCTCAGAAAGGCCGCGAGGCGCTCGACGTAGCGCGCGTTGCTCTCATCGGCCGCATCGAATGCTTCGGACGCTTCCGGCCGCGCCCGCCCGAGATCCTCGGCGTCGACGAAGACCGCCGCCGCAGCGAAGCGCCGCATGTGTCGGGCGAGGATCGATCGAGAAGAATCGCCCGTAGGAAGCCCCGAGGACGAAGGAGAGGACGCCGAACGCCCGAACGCCAGTCGGTCGGTTCGGAAGGCGTAGGCCGCCACGGCATCGAGGAGGCGCTTTGCCCCCGATTCCCGCTTCGTCCCCGAAGCCTTCCGGTCCGAGCCGGAAGTCGAGTCGGGTTCCGAGCGCAGTTCCCGCAGCGCCCGCAATGTCTCTTTTTCAAATCGTTCGTCGTCTTCGTCGAAGTCGTCGAGCTTGAGCCTCGCCCTCAGCGCGGCGAATTCGGGAAGAAGCTTCTCCGCGTACTCGAGCGCCCGAGGCGAGCGCGCGCTTAAACCCTCCTCCAGGAGAACCGTGACAAGCACCCGCACATCGTCGGCGAGCGCGTTTCCGCCTTTTCCGCCGGAAGACGTGCTCTTTTTCTCCAACGCCGCAAGCGCTTCGAAGAGCGTCACGGAGAGCGCGTCGGGGTCCGGCGTGCGGTTGCGAAGGGTGTCGGGGCCGCCCGTTGCACCGTCCGCATCGGTGAGGCGCTCGTCCTCGCGCCAGAGCGCCGAGGCGGTTCGGAGGAATGCGTCGACCCAACGCTCGGCTTCGGAGTCGGAGAACAAGGAGGAAGCCGCCTTGAAGACGGCGGCGTCCCACCGACGCAAGTGCGGAGCGAACTGTTTGCTCGACCGTTTGGCAAGCTCGGGAAGCTCGTTCGCGCCGTAGGGTCGTTCGGTCATGCCCGCGTACCGGACCTTGGCCTCGTAAGCGAGGATCGAACCGAGCAAGTGCGTCGCCCCGTAGGGAAGCACCGATCGGAAGGCCGCCCGATAGGCGCCGTAGTGCGGAAGCCGCTTCTGCCACGCCGTGAGGATCTTGCGGACTTCCTTCTTGCCGCCGCCCCAACCTTGTTCGATGCACTGTTCGTGCATGCAGACGAGAAACGCCCGACGGCCTTCGGGGGTGGAAAGAAGGTCGGCAAGCGGGCGGTCGGAGAGACCGGAAAGGCTTGAAAGGCGCGAAGTTTCGGATGAGGCGGATGCTCCCGAACCCGCGGGTTGCGTCCGGGCGGTCGTGTTGTAGGTGAAGTTGTCGGTCCCGGTACGTTCTTCCTCGTCCCCATCGGCATCGGTCTTCGCGCCGCCGACGTCCGCGGGTTGACGGACTTCGTTCACGGCCACGGTGTCGCCGTCCGCCAGGTAGGTCTTCGCGAAGCGGCGAAGCTCCCGCGCCCACTTCGACTGCACGAGCGGCGTCGGGGCGATCACCACCGCACGAACGGGTTCGGAGGAGTCGGAGATGCTGCGCTTGCGCTCGACTTCGGCCAACCGCGCGAAGAGCACGAGCATCGCGACCCACGTTTTTCCCGTCCCCACGTCGTCGGCGACGAGCTGCAAGGGAGCAGATTCGAAAGCCTTCAGAAGCAAAGCGGCTTCGCGGCGCTGCCGCTCGTAGACTTTCGCGTGGTTGTCCGAGCCGTTGCCCTTGTCTGTTCCCTTGCCGGTGCCCGTGCTTTCGCCCGAGCGGAGGCGGATCCCGTTGGCGTCGAATTCGCTGCCTTCGGTCGTCGCTGCGTTCACGGCGTTCGCTTCTTTTGCTTCTTCGGCTTCTTTCGAATCGTGCGGCTTGGTCATTGCTGTCGTTCCGTCGGTTGCGTTTGCTTCATTCGCTTCATGTGTTTCCATCACAACGCTCACGACACCTCCTCGTTCGAGGTCGTTGCAAAAAGGATGCCCGCCCGGGCGAGCGCCTCGTCGATCATGGCGAAGTAGCCCGCTTCGACCTTTTGGTCGAGCAGAGTCGGGTTGGGGCCCTCGCGAAGCCGTTCGAAGACTTGCGCGACGAGCGCGCGCATGGAGAGGATCCGAGCGCGGTCTTCCGGGCGAACTTCGAAGCGAACCACAGAATGGTCTTCAGGGCGGCCCCGGAGGCCTTCGGGTACGTCGGCGGCCTGAACGGCCTGTTGTGCCGCGCGTGCAACGAAGAGGAGCAGTTCGGCGAGCACGAACGCCCTCGGGCGATCGGCCAACAGCCGCCCGCCGAGACGGGCGTCGGGCTCCGCAAGGCGCTTCGCGTACGCCTCGAAGTAGGCGAAAAGGTCGGAGCGCAGGCTCGCACGGACGCCCGCTCGAGAAGATGCCGGAGGCGGTGCTGCAGACGGTGTCGGACAAAGTGCTTCCGAATCCGTCGGAAAGAGCACGGCTTCGAGCCGCCCGAAGCCTGCGAGCCACGCCTGCACCGCGTGGGTAAGGCTCGGGAGGCCGTCCTCATCCTCATTGTCCGAAGCGAAATGTCGGTCCCCGACGGGAAGCCGTGCGTCGTCGGTCGTATCCTGCCCGTCCGCCGTCTTCGTCTCTTCCTCCTCGCAAACGGTCACCGCCGGGCGACGCCCCGCGCAGAGGTCGAAGAAGAAGTCGAGTGCGTCCGTCGTCTCCACTCCGACGCAGGCGGCAAACTCCGCGGGGATCCCCACCGCACGGGCGACGTTGAAGGGAATGTAGCGGCAGTCGGGGGAGTCGGGGTCGGACGTTCCCTGACCGACACCATGGGCGGCACGGAGGGCATCGAGAACGTCCGGCGATTCGAGCGTTGCGCTTGACGCGCCTTCGCACCGCGTCCATTCGAGAACACGACCGCCCGCGAGGCGCTTTCTTACGTCCCCGAACCGCAAGGGTACGCTCAGGAGCACCTCGCGTCCGTCCTGGGTCGAGCGCCTCCGCGGGGTGACGTCAAGCCCCTCGAAGACGAAGCGCCCCAAGCGCCCCGTCTCGCAGGAGGCGCGGTCGGCCTTCGGAGCATTTGGGACGATCAAGCCGTTCGGGGAGCTTCCATCCCCCGTAGCATCCGTGCTCCGCGCAGCGTTTTCGGGCAGAAGATCGACCCTCCTCCCGTCGCGGAGCGCGAAGCGAAAGCGAACGGGGAAGTCTCGGGTTGCCTCCGAACGGTTCTGCCGATCCGAGCCGTTCGAGTTTTCCGAGCTTTCCGACTCGGGCTCCAACGTCACGCTTTCAAGCCACCGCAAGGGGGACATGCTCAAGTCGTCCTCTTCGGGTTCGGTCGCGACGTCCGTGGGGGCGTTCGCGTCGAGCCGAGCTTTCGTCACCTCCATACCGAGCAACTGCCGCACGACCGTTCGGTCCCAGTTCTCCGCCGGTCCTTCCTTACCCATGGGGATCCAACCCGCCTCAACGAAGCCCGCGACGCCGAGCTCGGCATTGTTCCCGAGCCAGGCGTTCGCGGTAAAGTTGGCGCTACCCGCATAGACAAGAGCTCGCCCCGCATCGTCGACAAGGACGATCACCTTGGCGTGCAGCGCCCGACCGAAGATTCGGTCCTTTTCGATCGCCTTCGCAAGCCCCCCGGACGTGCGTCCCGTTCGTCGGTCGAGCGCTTCCGCCTCGTCCTTGGAAATCGTGTTCGGAACGGTGAAGCACCGCACGCAAAGGGCGTCTGCACTCAAAAAGGATGCGCTCCACGTTTTGGCATCGGAAAAGATCGACACCTTCTGCAGTGTTGGGAAACCCTCGTCGCCCGCGAAACGTTCGAGTGCGACGCTTCGCTTCCCCGCGTCGAAGAAGGGCGAGACGACGAGCATCCGCGTGGGTTGGAAGTCGAGTTCGCGCGCGTAGTCGGCGAGGGCCTCCAAACCCGTCCGACGGTAGCGTTTGAAACGAGGATTGCGATTGTCCTTCCTTCCGTACCCCGCGCGCTTGTCGTAACCCGAGGCGATGAGACGTACGGTGCGGCGGGCTTCCTTCTCGAAGGCATCCGGGGAGGTCGCACCCTCCTCCGCCCGCAGACGCGCGTCGAGCGCCCCGAGGTAGTCGTTGAGGGCGTCGGACGTCGTTTTCTCGGCGTAGGTGGCTTTCAGAAAATCGCGCCACTCGCGGTAGAGCGCCAAGGCCGCGGCATCCTTCGGGGAATTCGGGTCGATCCGAGGCGGAAGCGTGAAGCGGAGCAGAACCTCCCGGTTCGTGCGCAAGCCCGAGTGCGTGAAGTTGAAGCTCCCCAACACGAGCTCGAACGCCCCGTCCTCCGTTGCAAACGCGTACGCTTTGCTGTGGTGCGCCGCTCGGGCGCTTCGGGCGACGAAGTGGGTTTCGAAGTTCCCGGGGGTACGTGCGAGCGACCGGGCGCGCCGCGCGTCGTAAAAGAGCGCCGCGGGAAAGGCCGCGGTCCAACAGAGGAAGGGGCCCGAGGCGACCGACGTCTCCTCGTCGAACACCAACAAACCGTTGCGGGCGAGCGACCGTACGAGCTCGGGGTCGAACTCGTACGTGAGCACGACCGCCGCCCTCACGCGGCCTCGGCGACCGATCTCCTCCAGAACGTCTTCGAGCGACATGTACGACGTCGTGTCGGTTTTTGCGGTCTTCGGGGTCTTCCGGGTTTTCACGGTTTCGGTGATCGTCATCGGTGCTTCCTTCGTCGGCTGCGGCTCGGCTTCTTGGCTGCTTCTTTGGGATTCCGTTTCGTTCTTGGGTCGTCGGGTTGTGCGTTCGACTGCTGCCGGCGGACGGCTCTCTCGTTACGTCGCTTCACGGTGCTTTACGGTACTTCGAGGGCGGCGTCACCGAGGCTTCGCTGGGATCGGGCGGTCGGGGTCGGACTTTGTTCGGAGCTCATTGGAGGTCGTCTTCCTCCGCCGCCTCTTCGGCTTCGCGGCGCTCGGTCGCGGGGTCCTTCTTCACGAGCTCGAACCAGTTCGCGAAAATGCGCCAGGTGCCGTTGATGCCGATGAATTTTTTCATGAGCCGGTCGGCTTCGGTTTCAGGCTGCGCGTCGGGGGTCGGGAAGGGCTCGGTAAGCGGGCTCACTGCGGTGAGCACCTCAAGGTCGGTCCCTTCGGCATCGAGCCGCTTCAATACCGCGTCGGACGCACCTACGTAGGCGGGTTTCGGACCGCTCATGACGAGCCGCTCTCCGTCGTCTTCGCAGCGCACCGTGGCCTGCATGCCCTTTTGCCGCATGTGACGGCGAACGAGCGCCCGAAGTACGGCGAACGTTGCTTCACGAGTTTCACGAACGGCGCGAGCTTCATGGGCGGGCGTCGTCGGGACGGGTTCGAGATCCGTACAGTCGGCGAGGAACGTACGGAAGTCGTTCGCTTCCCCGTCGTCCCACCGCAGAAGTTCCCGACGAGCGTCGAGCAGTCGTTGGCAGAGTACGGGAAGCGACCGCGGGTGCAGGTCGAAGAAAGCCGTGAGGGTTGAAAGGCTTGAGGGGGCGTCCGAGGCGGAGGTCGAGGATGAGCCGGGAGCCGACGGATCGGCTGGAGCTCCGGTTCGCGCATTTCCCGCTCCCCCGGCAAAGCACACGAGCGCGTCCATCAGGAGGTCCGCCCAGCCGGTTGCGACCTCGAAGGCGTGCCCCGCGCGAATGTGTCGGGCGAGGTTCGATTCGGGGTCTTTGCTTTCGATGCGCGTGAGGACGCTACGGCGCAGTGCAACGGCGTTCTCGACAGGACCCGACGTTTCGAAAAGCTCGAAGGCTTCGACGGCGAGCGCTCGAAAGTATGCGAACTCGGGCTTCTTGAAGCGTTCCCCTGAGAGCACAAGATGTTTCCAGGCTTGCGTGCGGTCTTTGCGAGTCTCGTCGAGGTGCGCCCACAGCACGGCGTAAAGCGTTTTCAGATCTTCTTTTCGGAGTCCCTCTTTCTCGGAAAACCACCGTCGGGTGACATCCGCAATCTGCTTGCGATCCTCTTTCCCGGGCAACATCGGGGCGTGGAGATCGTCCTCGAACACGGGGCGGTTGTTGACGTCAATGAGGCCGAAACCCCGCAGGGCGCTTCCGTAGTGGGGTCCGATCCCGTAACCGCGATTCTGAATGTAGCTCTCCGAGACGCAGAGCGGTCGGCCTTTGTGCGCTTCGCGGTAGTCGCGGATGCGTTCGATGTTGAGAATTCCGAGGGGGTTTCCTGTTCGGTCCGGATCCGGCGCTTCAAGGCTCGCCAGGCCGAAAAGCACCTCCAGGTCGCGGAGCGCCTCCAGGTCGACCCGGCGACCGCAGTCGAGGGCCGCGACTCGCATCGCGAGCGACATTTCCGCGAAGTCGCGCGACCACGTAAGGACCGTGAACATGGGGAAGAGCCGGCGCTGCCAGGCCGTTCGCATGCGACGCCATCCGAGCAGGTCGCTCGTGCGGTCGCCCGCGGTTGTTGTATAGGGGGTGGCGTGGAGGTGGTCGAGGAGCATGGGTGGGAAGAGTGCGATGGGAGGCGGTCGGGGTGCGGGGAAGTGTAACGCAGGGGGTTGGGATTGGAGACTGAGGCGTGTTCCAGCTCTCGCGACCCTGCCGCTGTTGCATCGGCTCGGAGTAGAACCAATGCAAACACCGCAACTGAGATAGCAACCTTCTAAAAGCCTAAACTGTTAGTAACTGAATTATCCGTCACAAAAAGTACCACGCTTTTTCGCTGTACACTTGTATTCCTTTGTTTTATCATCATATATAAGAGTCGCTGATACGACACTATCCGTCGCAATAAAATCAATATACCTTATCCAATCTGACATTGAAATTTTATATAGTGTTTTATTTTTATCATAATCAGATGAAACATAGAAACTCTTAATCCCAAACTCTTCATCAAACTCAAAAAAGAAGACATAAGAATGGATAAGAAAATTACAAATACTTCTCGCTCGAATCGTTATCGAAGACTCATTCTCCCAATCATGACTATCTACCTCAGGCCAGTAGCACCTAAGGTTTATAGACTTCAATGGCCGTATTTTCTTTACCCCTATGGAGTATTGGCATGCATCGTCGCTTAACTTAGTAGGGCAATCCATAAGCTTTCTCACTATAAATGCCGAATAAAATATAGCCTTCTCAACGAGAGAAAAACTTTTTTCCTCATCCGATAAGATTTTTTTGGTGTTATTATATTTTAGGATCAACTTGATTTGCTTTTTCAGATCTTGTTTCCATGGAAAACTTTCATAAATCACTTTCGTATTTCTCTTAAGCTAATTGCAGAACAGAAGAGTTGTTTTGCGACAATAAGATTTCTGCCCCGAACGACACCAGGAATCCAGCCATTCCGCCACGAAGGCGGACGGTTGGAATCCGGAGGCGAGTCCGACGACCGACGCCCCTGGTGTTTGACCAACAATGGCTGAGTTCGTATGACGGAAAGCCTCGGTGCGATCAGCCAATCGTAGCCTCTACCGCCTGGGCTCTCTGGATCGAGGACGTCGACGAAGATGCGGCCTCATAACGAAGTCGCCCTCATCCCCTACGGTCCCGTACCACAGCGCCTGCCCGTCGATCTCTGCGGAGCCCCCTTCGGTCGGCAGCCGAATCGTTGTCTCCGACGTCACGAGAACCCCCGTCTGCCCCCGATACCCGCAGGCCTCCTCACTGCGCGCGGCCACCGCAATGCCGCATCCCTCACAGCGCTCTCACGCACCAAACAACCACAAAAGCGCTACCGGACTGTAAATCAGTCAATTCTAGAAGTGGCGGATGACTCCCGACTTCGGGGGGATAATGCGCGCAATGCGATCGGGCCTGATGTTCGCTTCAGCCGGACATACGCATCGCCGCTCGAAGGCTCACCCGCCTCGAAGGCCACGTCCACGCCCGCCCGAAGCCCTTCACCGAGCCCGACCGCAGCCTCAAACGTCGTTCGCCGAAAACAACTTCGGCTGCGGCGTACGAGCCTCGTTTTGCGTCGACATCAGGCTCAAACGCGAGGCGAAGGATGTTAATTCACTTTAGTTATGTGACACAAGTATGAGTTCAAACATCATCATCCCGGCGACCTCCGACTCCGCATCCAACTGCGGTCCCGAAGTCTCCCGTCCTGCCGAATCCGATCGGTATCCACCGACCGAAGCTGGAGCCGCGTCGAGGGATGCCTCTCCGCCAGCGAAGGTCCTCCGCATTCACGCCGCATTTCCGACACGAATGACGGTGCAGGCGCGCGTTACAGCGCTACGCGCCTAACTTCACGGGAAAGCCCGTCCACACAACCGAGGAATCCGAAAGTATGACCTCTCACGCCAACCCCACGATGTCCGAGCTTGCCGGCCGACTCAACCCCGAGAGCCCGGAAGCTTACGCGACGTGCAAGATCATTGACGAGAGCGAACTGCTCCGGGACGTCACCTGGCTTAAAGACGAAAGCTCGCTCCGTCCCATTTCGACGTTGCTCCGTACGACGCGCTCCGGGGCCTCTTCGCTGTCGCATCGGCAACCCGCAGATCGCCGCGAAATGCTCGGAACACTCGAAAAGATCGACGTCGTCAACAAGAAGCTTGCGGAGTTGAACCGCAATGACGCTGCATGGCGTGCCGGCGAAGAGCTCCCGTACCTCGAAGCGATGAGTCATGATTTCGAGCGAGCTCTCTTTCACGGCACCATGCCGCGCGCGACCGAGCGCTTCTACGGGTTCGCAGGACGCTTTGCCACGCTCGACGCGAAAAAGGCCGACACCGCCCCGAACGTCATTGATGCGGGCGGTCGCGGGAAGAACCTAACGTCGATTTGGCTCGTCGGCTGGTCGCCGAACACCTGCTACTGTTTCTACCCCAAGAACACCGCTGCAGGTCTCAGGATCGAAGACATCGGCGAAGAGTCGGCCTGGGACAAAGAGGGCGGCGAATTCCGTGCCCTCAAGACGCAATACACGTGGACATTCGGCCTCTCGGTCCGGGATTGGCGGTACGTGGTCCGCATTGCCAACATCCCGAAGTCGCTCGTCGAGCACGTTGCGGGCGAGTGCCGCACACAGAGCACGGAGAACCCGTCCCCGTCGATCTCTGCGGAACATCCCCTCTGCGTGCTCTTGGCCCAAGCCCTGAACCTCATCCCGTCGCACGAAGGGGTCCGCCTCGCGTTCTACGGCAACCGTGATGTTGCAACTGTCCTGAACCTTCTGCGAGCCGAACCACAAAATACGTGCCTTTCAGGGAAAAAGACGGAGAGCCGGCCAGGCGTTCTCTTTGTCAACGGCATCCCCTTCCGGCGCGTTGATGCGCTGACGTGGGGTGAGAAAGAGGTCTGGTAAGAGGGCTTGAGAGCACCGGAGCGCCCGAAGCGACGCGGTCGCGGCTGCCGTGCCGCATCGCCTGCCCTGCCGGCAGCCTGTCATGCAGTCATGGCATCACGTCGCCGAGGGCGCTCTTCGCTTTCTCCCGAACGACATCAGGAAACCCGCCACGCCGTCACGAAGCGGAGCGCCCGAAGCCCCGCAAGAGAGCTCAAGCCGCCGGCGCCCTACTTTACGCCACAAATGGTGAATGCTTATTGACGGAACACAGCCCGCGCGCGTGAAGTCCGCGCCGAAGTGTTCGACGCTGTCTTTGACACCCGCTTTGCGCGTGATGGGGCTGTCGACGGCACAAATGTCGCCGACGGCAATCGACGAGTTGCCGCCCTGGACGGGAAACTTTTCGATGACGACCACGCGCTCGATGCCGAGTGACCGGCAACGAACGACGGCGGTCATGCCAGCGGCGCCCGAACCCACGACGATCACGTCGAAGGTTTCGTCCCAGTGCGGAACGCCGCACGGAGCGGCTTGAACATTTTCCTTTGCGCCGGAAGCGGCGGAGAGGCCGAGAGCGGCGCTACCCGCACCAGCCGCAATGAAGTTTCAGAGGAGACGGCGTCGAGTCGTCATGTTGGAGTTCTCCTTGGGGTCTGACGAGGTGATTCGTTCGGGGATCGTTGACTCGTTCACCAGAGAACGTCTGAGCCGGCTACGCCTTTCGAGTGCCACAGCTCGGTTGAGAAAGTTCGTGTTGGGGCGATCCTTTCATCTGGCAACGGCAAACGCTGAGGGGAGAGGCTTCTCCCTAGTCGGATTTGTAAATCATTGGCCCGCCGATTGAAAAGCGCCTCTTGGTAGAAACCTGGACGGTTACGGGAGCAGGACGCGAGGCGAATCGCAAGCGACATTTCCGCAAAGTCGCGCGACCAGGTGAGGACCGTGAACATGGGGAAGAGCAGGCGATGCCAAGCCGTACGCATGCGACGCCACCCGATCAGGTCGCTCGCGCGGTCGCCAGCGATTGTGGTGTAGAGGGTAGCGCAGGTGCTTGGCAGGTTTATATCGGCCTCATAAAGACGCTCGTGAAAACTCAGAAGGACAGCTTCCTTGAGCTCCTAGACTATTAGAAGAGTCGCGAGTCAAGGGGACGCAAGAATGCCTTAGAAACATCATCTGGAACATCAAGTGTCGTGATCATGGTTTCAGTAACTCCTTATTCTTCCATACGATGATCTCCTTAGTTACGAGAACCGAAACTCTGAAAACTTGCCACGAAGCAGGCACTTCGACGCCCATCAATGATACATAGTTTCCGAAAAAATTAACGAGCCGCTTTTCATATATCTTGGTATTATAATGGGGAATGTACGATCCGGCATAGTATTAACCCTGATTGCTCATTTTTTCAATCTATATTATGGAACTCGAAAAATGATAGAAAAAATATCAAAAATCAGAATTCAAGGACGTTGCTTCACCAATTCGACTGATTTCATTTTTTTTGACAAGGACGGATCCTCAACCATTTCCGTTGTTTACGGTAAAAATGGGAGCGGCAAGAGTACGCTTGCTACGGCACTACAACAGATTGGTGAAGGCAACTTATCTGACAATTTAGCTGCACAAATTTACGACAACTCCGACAATGATATAACAGAAAAGCTTGCCAATAAAATCGAAGTATTCAATGAAGACTTTATTGATAAAAACATCAAGATCGAATCATCAGGATTGGGGACCATTGTTTTATTCGGCGAACAAGTAGAACTCCAGCAAAAAATCGAAAACATTCAACTTAAAATTGAAGACAACAGATCATTCCATAGCTCCAAAGAGATGGAGCTATCCAAAATGAACGACATAAGGAATGAGACTGGTACTGCCTATTTATATGAAAAAATATGCAATACACTAAGAAACAGATGGGCTGAAGAAGATCGGGTAATTCGTGAGGGAAGAAGAGCCGCCAGCACTAATGAAACAAACATACAGAGAATATTGGCTCTTCAATTTAACGAGTCCAAGGATCTACTCGAAGAACAGTTAAATAACAACAAATTATTTTTAAAGCAGACAAGGGAAGGCAACTCTGTTCCGGATAAACCAATACCCTCAATATCATTCCAAAAAGATCTTGATCAAAAAATATGCGATTTACTAGCCAAACCAATTCAGAAAATTGAACTTACTGAACGTGAAGAACTTATCATGTCGCTCATCAAAACCGGCAATCAAAACCGAATTGATAGCGCACGAAGCTATTTTTCAAGAGATGGCGTTCATACCTGCCCATTTTGTTTCCAGGAAGTTTCCGAATCTTATTGCCACGGACTGATTGATAGCATCAATAAAGTTTTAAACAAAGAAGTTGACTCGCACAAAAAAGAACTTTTATCGATTTACTTTCCTGTTCTTGATATAGACCTATCTCGGTACAAAGAAATAGATGCTAATCTCGTTGAGAATATTCAACAAGAGATTGATCAATGCAAGCATCTCATAAATCAATACACAAATTTTATTCAAGAAAAAGTTAACAACACCTATATCCCTATTGAATTAAAATCTCTAGGACTGAGCGATAAGCTACTCAGCCTAAACCAGAGTCTCTTATCGCTAGAGAAGATGCGGAAGGACTACCAAACTAGATACAAAAACAGAGAACTTTTAATTGATAAAACGACTGAAATCAACGATAAAATTGCAAAGCTGGAAATTGCTGAAGACTATAAGACTTATCAGGAGCGACTGGCTATAAAAGAAACAATAAATCGCACTCTCTCTTCATTAACAAATGAGCGCCTAATCCTTGAAAAAGAATTATCAACCCTTCAACAGCAGAAAGCCAATGTAAAGCTTGCTGTTAATCAAATCAACAAAGGGCTAAACTTTGTCTTTTGCTCAACAAATCGATTAAGAGTTGAGTATGAAGATGGAACTTATCACTTGACCTCTAACGGGAAAGACATCCGACCAAAAGATGCATCTATTGGTGAAAGAAATGTTTTAGCGCTTTGCTACTTCTTTATTAAGATTTCATCGAATCAAGAGGTATCCAATCGGTATAGTCAAGATAAACTTCTGGTGATTGACGACCCAATTTCCAGTACAGACTTTGATAATAGGATTGGACTTCTTACACTACTAAAACATCAAATTTGTGAAATCTATAAAGGAAATCAAGACAGCAAAATCCTTCTACTTACACATGATTTATTTGCTTTTCAACAGCTAAAGAAGATATCTACAGACATTAAGAACATCTCGTCCTTGTTATTTAACCAAAAACGAATTAAAACCACTTCTTTCCGACTTGTGAATCATACCCTCAAGGACCTAAAAGATAATTCCAATGAATACAAGACTCTCTTGAAAACGGTTTATGAATATGCAGAATCGGATGCGCCACATCGTGATCTGTATATCGGAAACTATCTTAGGAGAATCTTGGAGGCCTTCTCCACTTTTTGTTATGCAGAACCGATAGAAAATTTCGTTTTTACTCCGGATGGGCAACAGAAACTAGGAGAATATTCAGATTTCTTTCAGGGATTCATGGGCAAATTTATGCTCAATGCGGAAAGTCATTCAGAAAATCAAATTTATGCCATGGTTGATGATTACGCATTCTGCCAAATCTTCTCTGACGAAGAAATTCATCAGACTTGCCGAAGCGTCCTATGTTTAATGTATAAGCTAAACCCTGAACACATCAAGAGAAATCTAAAAACAACATTTAATGAAATGACTATCGAAAAATGGTTCTCAGAAATCCCTAAAAATGAATAATTAGCAACAGTTGGATCTACAAAGAATATTGGTTATTGTTTCATAACACCTTACCCAGAGAGGCTCTAAAAGCCTCTCTTTTTTTACCCTCTATTATGTAGTGCAAAAATGGGGCTGCCACTTCGCTAGGAAGAAGGGCCATTCGTTGCCCCAAGAGGGAGCTCCAACCTCAGGTCTTCCGATTCCCGCCACATTCAGCCGGTTTCGTCGTGGCGGAACACGGTGTCGCCAAAACCTACGACTACCGCCTCATCCGACATCATCGCCTCGAACCTTCCCTTCAAGTTCTCCCCAACAACACCCGCGTCCGAACGATGCACACCCCGTATCGCCGCTCAGCTCATCGGTCGAGCGGCGCAAACCGCTCGAGCCGCGCGTCCACCCTGAAAAGCAGCACCTCACGCAGGAACCGCCCGCTCGCCCCGCGCCCGACGCCCGGCCCCGTCCTTCCCGCGAACACCCCGACGCCCCTGCGCGGAAAAGCGAAAGCGCATGAAGCCGCTCAAGGCGCTCCGCACGCCCCGAGCCACTCCTCCCGGGGCCTCAAGACCGCCCGCACCGCCTTGCGATCCCCTTGTAGTGTCCGCCACAGCGTGCGCCCCGGTGCCCGCTGCAGTCTCCAACCCGTACCCCTCTTCCCCCCTCCGTCGGCTTCCAGAGCTCAGGATCCCCGTTCCCGCGTCCGCAGCGCCCCCTCGCATCGCTTCACCGCTTCCCGTCAATCCCTCTCGAGCCTCTCGTGCTCACATCCGCGCGCGACTCCCCTCTTCCGGCTACCTGCCGCCTCCTCCGATCCGCCTCCGCCCGCCTCTTCACACGAGCGGTCCTTTAGGCTCTCCGCCCGTGCCCCACCGACCGATCTCCGCGAAAAAGCGTCCCGACAACGAACTAGCGAATACTCACTTCGTGTGCGTCTCCGACGCACACGCTCGAAAAAGAGGGGCAGCGTTCATCCGCTACCCCTCCCCGTTTGCCGTCTTGTCTATCAAGCCGCAACACGTCAATCCTGCGTCGTCTTCGGCTCGATCCGTCCTAACACCGCTTCAGCCAACTGCTTCACGGCGAAGACCGCCATGAAAAAGGCGCTCACCGGAATGGCGAGGTAGACGTAGCGCACCTCCATCCACGGGATCGACTGCATGTGGGCGTTCGAGCGCATCACCCAGACGACGCCGTACCAGCAGATGACGACGTAGGTGACGAGCTCGATCAGAAGCACCGCGGCGCGCATCACGCGTTTCACCGCGGGGGAAGCAATCTGCGAGGTCGCGACGTCGACGACGAAGTGGCTCTTCGTACGCACGAGCTCCGCGGCCGCGAGGAAGAACGTACATGCCGCCTGCGTCACGCGGCTGAAGATCGTTTCGAATTTCGAGTACATCGTCTTATTCCCCGATCAGTTGAGCGAACCCGACCGAGAGCTCGGGCACGAACGCGACCGCCACGGCCATGAGAATCATGATGAGAACGTAGCCGACGGCGTCCTTCGCAATATTCATGACGTGTTCTCCGGTGATGGAAGAGAGCACGTAGAGGTTCAACCCCACGGGCGGCGTCAGAACGCCGATCGCGAGCGCAATGCACATGACGATCCCGAGCTGCGTCACGTCGTAGCCGAAGCTCTTCGCCAAGGGCACGAAAATCGGCACCGTGATGAGGAGAATCGCCGTCCCCTCCATGAAGCACCCTATGATGACGAGGATCGCGATGATGAGAAGAATCACGGGCGTCATGGTCGCGAAGTTCGCCGTGATGAAGCCGATCGTATCCTGCGGGATGCGCGTGTAGAGAAGTACGAACTGGAAAAAACCGGCTGTTGCGATCACAAACATGACCTTGGCCGTCTGCTCGACCGTCTCCCAGAAGATTCGGGGGAGGTCCTTCACGTGCAACGTCTTCGTAATGCAAAACCCGAGGAACATAACGTAGAGCGACGCCACGGCCGCGGCTTCCGTCGCCGTGAAAAGCCCCGCGAAGATCCCGCCGATCACGATGACGGGGGTCAAAAGGGCCCAGAACGCTTCCTTGAAGGCCGCCCACCGCACCGCATAGGGTTCTGGGGCCGCTTTCGCGTAGTTGTTTTTGTAACTGATGTACGAAGACCACGCCATGAAAGCGAGCCCCAACAGGAGCCCCGGGAGCGCCCCCGCTTCGAAGAGCGAATTGACGCTCGTGGAGGTTAACCCCGCGTAGAGGATCAGCGTGATGCTCGGCGGGATGATCGGCCCGAGCGCGCCGCCCGCCGCAATCGTGGCGCAGGAGAAGGACCGGCTGTAGCCAGCGCGCATCATTTCGGCAATGGCGATCAAACCGATCCCCGCTGCACACGCCGCCGCCGACCCCGACATGGCGGCCATCACGATGCTTGCCGCAATGGCGGCGTTCGAGAGCCCGCCCCAGCGGTGCCCGAGGCACACGCGACCGAACCCGAAGAGGCTCTTCGAGATTCCGCCCACCGACATGAGGTTCCCCATCAAGAGGAAGAACGGAATCGACATCAGCGTGATGCCCGACACCTGCGAGAACATGCGCTGCGGCACGAGGAAGAGCCTCGCTGGGTCACCCCCAGGAAAAGAGGACCCATGCCGTGCACACCAAACAAAAAGCCTCGGCGCCATTCGGATGCCGAGGCTCTTGATGCCGTTTGCACTGTCGCGCAGACCGAATTCGATCGGGAATCCCGATCGTGTTCTCGAATTTTTGGAAGTCTCCACTACATTTTTATTTTACAAGTTCTTCATATTTACAAATAGTTTTATCAGACCATGTTATATCAGATTTAACAATACCTGCAGGAACACCCGCTATTACAGAATTTGGTACAAATTTCTTTTTACCAACAACAGAGCCGGCACCAATTATACAATCCGAGGGTATTACAGCATCCTTCGTTATTAAGACTCTTTGCCCAATCCATACGTGATCTCCAATTGAAACACCAAATGAAGGCTTATTCAAAACTGTTTTGTCAATAGCAGATAAAATTGTATGCCCATCACATGGTCTGATAACAACTTCAAGTGAGAATATACAATCCCTGCCAATTTCAACTTTTAAATTTGGCTCTGCCGAACAGAAAATTTGAACATTCCTTAGCTTGGAATTTTCACCAACAGTAAAAATTGAATTTGTTCCAGAAAAATCCAAATTAGCTTTATGGAATGAAACATTTTTATCAAGGAAAATTTTGCATCCTTCCCCTACATATATCCGCAACTTATCTTTAATATAAAGTCCCTCTGACAAAATAATTTCAGAAGTTTTCCCTTTATAAATTATTTCTAAATTTTTAATATCGGATACTGAGATAGGAAGCTTAACCCCTTGCGAGTCAAGTTTGAAAATTTTATTTCCTAAAGGCAACTCTTCTATTTCAAGTTGCTTAACATTCTCTACACCTGTTATTGAAAAAACTTTTTCAACCTGCTCTATTCCATCTTTATATATATATTTACTATCAAATAAATTTAAATGACATTTAAACTCCTTAACAATCAAATCAAGATCTTCTGAGTGAATCTTTCTATCAATCTCGGCTGAATATTTTACAGCAAACCTGAACATTAATTGGTTATAAAACTCTTTCCTCCTTATTTCATCGGGAATTCTCAAGCAATACATCAAATACATATACCAGAGTTTATATACTCTATATTTTGTTTTTTCCTTGCTACGCCCCAAATGCTCTCCTTCATGCCTTGTCAAATATACATACGCTTTATCCTTTAAAATAGCAACATTCTTACTCAAAGCCAAAGCTTCGAAAAGAAATAATTTGTCTTCTTCTAACTTAAATGATGGGTTATAGAAAATATTATTGTCGCGGATAAGAGAAGTTCTAAAGGCCTTGCATGGGAAACCATGCATAAGAAGAGCATTTTTAAAAATTCCTGCCTTCAGGATATTTTCTTTTCCGGAAAATGTTCTGGCACTACATTGACGCCCATTCAATCCCTCCGTCTTTAAATAAACGATATCTGCGTCACTTTCTTTAGCCAAATTTATAACACTTCTCAAACAATCCACATCAAAAAAATCATCGGAGTCAATGAAAAGAAGATAATCTCCAAACGCATTATTAATGCCTTCGTTACGCGGAGTAGATGCTGATCCTGAACCGTTACTGCGCCTAATTATTCTATAATTAATTTCCGCGAATTTTTCTATCACAGATACCGAACTATCCGTAGACCCATCATCAATAAAAATTACCTCAAATTTCTCTTTATCTAAAGATTGATTATTCAACGAATTAATCAATGGCTTTATCAGTTCTTCTCTGTTATAAACTGGAACAATAACACTTATCTCTATCGAACCCTTTTTCAAAATAAAACTGGCGAAACGATCAACTATAGTATCTAAGTCACTAAACAAATTCTCAAAACTCGAAGCCCTAACTTCTTTAATAAAATATTCATATTGAAGTGAGCCCTTTCTCCAATGCGTGCCAATCTGTAAAGCATTTTCAGTCTTTACAACATCGACGCCAAATTTTCGATTCAAAAACTGGAACTCAATAACAGGGACTTTGTCCTTCCAAAGGAAAACTTTTTTTATATTTTCCTTGAATTTCGAGTTTTCTGCATAAGAATTTAGTTTATCTACTATTAGGCTATTTGTCATTTTAATTTTCCTTTAAAAGAGATTCAGTAAAAGCATCTATCTTCTCTTTCACATGCCCATCGCATGCCCCCATAAAATCTCTCCAGATTTTATTGTTAGGTAAAACCCCATCAATTATTAACTTCAATTCCTCAATACTAGTGGCAACCGAACCCTTGAAGACACTATTAACATCTATATACAACCCTCTTTCATATTTTTCTATGTCAGGTGCATATATTATTATTGGCCTATTAAAAAAGGAGAAGTCAAATAATATAGAGGAATAATCAGTTATTAATACATCAACAGCAGGCAACAACTCATATAAATCTTCGCAGCTGAAATCTAAATACTCAGCACAAATGTGAGACTTAAGTGATGGATGAAGCCTTGCCGCAAGAATAAAATCATCTTTATCTAATTTTAAGTCTGGGAAAAATAATTTTCTATTGTTCTCTTGTTCCCTATATGTAGGTGCATACAAAATGATTTTTTTGCCTATTATTTGAGGATAACGGCTTTCCAGCAATTTTCGTGATTTATTTACATCTATTTTAAATAATTCGTCAGTCCTAATTAACCCAAATGGAAGAATTTGCTGTTTCGGTTTTTTAAATGCGCTTGAAAAAACCGGAATAAACTTTTGGTCAGATATTAATATGTAATTAACGTTCTGGTATATTCGCTTTAGTCTTTGTTGATCACTTGAATTCAAGCCATTAGAATCATATGCAATCTTTTTAAATAGCCCTCCACCATGCCAACAATGAATTACTGTTTGCCTGGATGAAAGCCTTATATTAGATAGCACATTGTCATTTTCTTCGATGAAAATAACTCTACCTTTAGAAATTTTTGCCAGCTTAACCAGCAAGCAATCATTCGGCCTGATAACAATAAGATCCTCTTTCCTACGCCAAAATGATATTAGCTCTTTTAAGTTTTTATAATCATTTGATCTGACATTTAAGACTATAACTCTGCAATTTTGCCTATTGATTTTTAAAAGTTGATTATATGCTTTCTGAATTAGATAGAATGCACTCCTTTTAATTGTGTTTCTGATTCTTGATCTCATCATCGTCATGTTTATCAAGATTTGCCTTACGCAATAACTCCTCTAGGCTTTCTGTGGCTTGCCAGCCAAGACATTTCAAAGCTTCATTATCCAAAGCAATGCATTGCTTCTTTGGATAATATGATGTTTTTGTGGTTTTCTTATGTAGGATTTTTAGGTGCGAAGATTCTTTAACTCTTAGTAGACATTCCAACATTTCATTTATCGAGCAATACGAATCTTCATTAGATGCATTATACACGCCACCAATTTGTCCTTTTTCCTCTATCAGACAAATTGCCTTGACCAAATCCAATACTCCTATATAGTCTCTCTTTGAATTCCCATCTGTTGCTAATTCAATATCCACCCCTTTTTCAATACATTTAATTGCAAAGGGTATTACTCTATTATCATCTCTAGAATATAGAGTAGGAATGACCAATGTTGGCCGAATAATTTTCACCGGGACACCATATTCTTTACAATATGATAGGCAAAGCAATTCTGCCAGCCGTTTTGCCATTGGATAACTTGATCTTACATTCTGTATGTCCAGAAATCCTATTTCTTTTTCTTTAACTTTTGTCCAACTTTCTAGCTCTCCATAAACTTCCATACTAGACATAAAAATAAAAGATTTAACTTTTTTCTGTCTAGCATAATCAAGAAGCAATTTTGTATAACTATAGATGGTATCTATTGTTTCTACAGGCTTATCGACAAAGTAACTACTACTAGTGGGAGCAGCCAAGTGAATAATAGCATCGACATCATTCACTAAAGAATTTTGTAGATTTACCCAATTTATAAATTCTACATTCTTCAAATATGCAAACTTTTCCTGACATTTTTTTTCATCTCTTGTGAGAATAAAAAAATGTGTTGCGTTATCTCTTTCCGCCAAATATTTTATTAATTCGGATCCAATGATTCCTGTTGCGCCTGAAATTAAATATTTTTTCATATTAATTTTTGATACTCTTTAACGGTTTCTACAATTCTTTCACAGTTTTTATGATCGTTAAATGCAAAAAACTTGTCTGCTCGTTCCTTATACATTACTTCAATACGACACTCATTCTGCATCAAATAAATAATATTATCTACAAGTTCACTTTGAGATATGCAAACTGGGCCAAATCCCATATCCGCATAACTCATAGTTTTAGCCGTATATTGAGCCGGAAGCTCCTCAGGATGGTAATAAACTATTGGCTTTCTCATATAACTGAAGTCATACATAATGCCAGAATGATCAGTTACCATCAAGCTTGCTCTTGAGAGTAAATCCTCATAGTTAATATTATTATTTGCTCCCGCAATAATTTCTACGTTTTCGTTCTTATCGAAATCATCAATTTGAACGCTTAAAATTGGGTGCAAAAGATAAACTATCTTATAGCCATATTTTTTAGCAGCATCAATTAGCTTACCATCGTTTATCAAACTATTATAAACCTTGAAGTATACAGAATGTTTGAAATTCTCACTGTATAAATGTTTTTCTCCTTTTCGGTTAGTGCCTGCTGTAACATTTCTTCTCCAGGTAGGAGAAATTAATATAAACTTATCGTCTTTCTTTACCAATCCATCATACCGGGCTAAACCTACAATCTTCAAAGCATCTCTTGAATACCCATACTCTTCTTGCATTAAATTTTTGACCTCAAATTCCGAGGCGCACAAATATAATTTTGTATTATCAAATAAACGATTCTGATACTCCGCTATTTCTTGTATCGACAAGCCATGTTGTAAGCAGATTACTTCATAATTCAATAAATTCCTTACACACGGATCAATTACATTGCTAAACCCCAAATACTGTTTCACATCAACACGCGTAGCTAAAACCAAATTGGCATGCATGGAGATGATCTTTGCTAATAATGATTTATAGCTCAACACGCCTCGGTATTTTTTCCGCAATTTGATGGCATCAGCAGAATCCTTATTAGCAATATATCTTATGTCTATCTCGCGATTATGTTCTTTTATGTATTTGAAGATATATTCGCCATTATCTCCACCCTTAAACAATTGATCAAATGTTATCCAAATATTGCGTTTGGCATATAGCGGCTTCGTAAGAAAGTATAGGACTCTAAGAAAATACGCCTGTACCAAAGTTCCTATTTTTTCAATTTTTGGAATTGGTTTCCCTTCCTTTAGAATTTGCAAATCTTTCAGGCCAAGAAGAAATTTAGCCTCACTAGTTATACTAAGAATCAAGTTACTCATCTTGATTGTCATATAATTTTTTTCGCTATTATATGACAAAATATATCGTCCAAATTTCCAATAAGCTCCATTGAAATTAGATAGTCGAGCAGCCGTTTTAATAAAAAACAATGGTAGTTGTTTTTCATAAAGGCCATATTTTATTATTAAAGAAATGTTTGCTCTTTTTTCAAAAGAAGACTCAGGTATTGAAATACTATAGAGCAACCCCTCTTTAAATGATCTTCCAAAATATTTATCTTTTGAATAAATTCTTATTTTTTGGGCCGTGATTTCTTTTTTGTTGCATTTTGCATAGCACTGAAGCTTATTTTCATCTAAGCAGTACCCATTCCTTATCTCAAAGTCTATATTTAAAGTTTTTTGTCTTTTATCGTAATTAATTGCAAGAACTTCTGCGGCAATATTTTTATCGTGCTCGATGATTTGCTGATTATAATATCCTATCAGCATGCTCGAACTCGAAACAATATTGGGTCTCAAAGCATTATTTTTTTCTTTTATCTTAATATTATTCCAGCACATATACTTTGGGAAAACTCTCTTCCCATTTAAATTGTGCCTCATCAAAATATCATTTGGGATTTTTTTATATACATTGGAGACCTTATTTATGAACTCACTAGTCTCATCCTGCCCTAAAATGCCTTTATTTCTATTGTTCCTGTTTGCAGAAAATTTTAATTCGATTAGATAGGTCACATACAGCTTTGCAAATCTGGACTTTTCATGTTCGCTCAATAACTCATTATAAGTATCTAATGATTTTCCGTACCAATCATGATAATACATCTTTGGGAAATTATAAAAATCCCACTCTGGATACTCTAATGTTCGAACACTTATTCCTAGAAAAAAATACTTTTTAGCTCTTCTTATCAACTCAAAAACCAGCAAATGATCCCAATCTATATCGTTTCTTATTTTGATTTGATCAAAATACTCGCTTGGAGCTATATATGAGGACAGATGTATATTTATAAGATTATCCCTTCCTGTATATTGGGTCTTATCACAATTAAAAAACTGAATTCTTCTTCCCTTGTCGTTTAGTCTGTAAGGCATGAAGAAAAATAGCTTCTTTTTGCTAAGGGATTTTTGCAAATTCCCTAGAATATCTGAATATTCTTTCTCTTCTATCAAGTAAGATGCGTCAATGATTTGCACATAACTTGATTTAACATTAGATATTGCTTGATTGAGTTGGGATAAAAACTCAAGATCCTCAAGATTTTCGCTTCTTTTTATATAGATAGCCTCTATATCCTTTTTTTGACTATCCAAAATACCAGTTATCTTTTTTACGTCCTGATCATTATTAAACAGAACAATACTCGTAAGTAATTTCATGTTAAGAGCCTCTTACTCTTGCAATAGGGAATTTATCACCAGTTGATCCATGGGAAATGTTACTTTTATGTTTGTTCTTTCGCACTCTACAATATTAAGGCTTTCTCCATATGCCATCATCATTCCTGCTGAATCGATAAACTGAGAGTTCCTCCTTTCACTAATTTCGTGGTTTTTTAATAACTCTCCCAATTTAAACACTTGCGGTGCTCTTAATATCCATGTTCGAGATCTGTCTGTTATTAGTTCTACATTCTTCTGGTCATCACAAACGGCAACTGTTTCAAAGGCTGGAACTGCAGCAACTGCGTTCCCCTTCAGTCGCGCAGTTTCATAGCATCTATCTATTAACTCATTTCCAATAACTGGTCGTACTGCATCATGAATGAATACAAGTTCATCTATTGGTTTAATATTTCTTAATGCCATTAAGCCTTGACGAATCGACTCTTGTCCAGTTTTTCCTCCAGAAACTATTGCTGTTATCTTTTTATATCCCCACTCACTAACAAGTTTATTTGTTAGATTTATGTACTTCTCTCCAACTACCAACACAATAGACTGAATGTTGCTATTATTCTCAAATTTATCTATTGTCCAACATATCAATGGCTTTCCGTTTATCTCCATGAACTGCTTAGGGACTGGGGCCTTCATTCGACTACCCACCCCACCACCAAATATTACTGCGCTTGCCATTTTCCTTCTATCCTTTACAAATCTATTGCTACTTTTGTTGCGACTGCAATTTGATAAATAATCTGCATCAGGTCTTTAGCCATCAACATTCCCTTTGTATCTACCTTAGGTAGAACCAAGATTCGATCCCCTGGACCGATTCCCAGTTTTTCGGCCAAGCCAACCTCGCCGTTTTGCTTGGCAACAAGGATTTGTTTGTCGTTCGCGCGAGCCGAAACCCCGCCGGCAGCGGCAAGGTAATCATCGAGCGACATCTTCGACTCGAAGGCCACGGCCTTCGGTAGAACAACTTCGCCCGTCACGAGAACGACGTTCGACTTCTGCGGAATCACGATTTCGTCACCGTCTTCGAGCCACAGATCGGATACCTGTCCGCCGCGAGAGACCACCACAACGCCGTCGGGTTCGAGCTGCGAGGCACGCTTCACGAAGTCTTGAATCAGTTGGGCTTCCTGAACGCGAACCTGAGCTTCCTCAGGGGTAGAAGAAGTCGCCGTCAGAGCCGTTTGCTCGAGGCGACGCAGAGAGTCCTGAATGACGGCCTTCTGGTCGCGAGCGACGCTCTTACGACGGATATAGATCGATTCTGTAGCGGCAAGTTCGGGTTCAACCTCAATTTGACGCAGAAGTTCTCTAAGCTTAACCGTTTTGGCAACCGGGTATCGGGACGCCCCGGTGATGGCACCGCTCACCGTCGCCATGATCGTTTCGCCCGGCTTGTCTGCAACGAATTCGACGACGTCACCGTCGGCCAGAGCAAACTTACGGAATTCTTCAAGATCAAAGTACCGGTTGAAAGGCTTCTGATCGCGCGTCCCCGTGACGCTCACGTGCGAAACGTTGCGAAGCGGAGAAGCAAGCTCGATGAGGCCGGAACCCTTCGCGACGGACGGCTTCGAGAATTCGTACTCGGCCTCTTCGCGAAGAAGACCGTAGGCGGAAACCGAAACCCCCTTTTCCTTCACCAGAATGACGTCGCCGTTCTTGAGGCGCAGATTGGGCACGCTACCTTCCAAAGCAAAGCGGTAGAGGTCGAGCTTCGCCACAACCTTCCTGTTGCGAAGCACCTCAATGTGGCGATAGCTGCCGCGATCGACGTCGATCCCGCCCGCTCGATCGATGAACGAGAGGATGGAGTCGACGGAGCCGCCTGCGTAGCGCCCCGGGCTGTTCACGAAACCCGCCACATAGACCGCAACGGGCTGAGCGCTCTGAAGATTGACGTAGACCTGTACGTTATCCGTATAGACGCGAGCAATGGCACTGCGAACGGTCGAGAGCAAATTCTCTTGGCGGACGCCCCCCACATGGATCGGACCCACTTCGGGAAGGAAAAGATTCCCCTGCTGGTCTACAACGAGCACGTCGTCAAACGTACGGGCACCCCACACGCGGACGACCACACGGTCGCCCGGAGCCAGAACGTAATCGGGCGAAGCCGCATCGCTGAACGTATTCGCGAATCGCCCTTCAAAGAGGTTCGCGGCGAAAGGACGGAGCGCGACGGAGGTGGCACTCACGAGCTGCCCCTGAGCCCAAGCGGGCGGGGCTACGTTCACGGAAGGAAGCTGTGTCTGCGTATAGCCCGTCGGCTGAGTACCCGTCATCACCGTACCGTTGGGGCCGACCTGAACGCCCGCGGGCATGGCCGAAGGCGTCGTACCGAGCCCGGTACTCGCGGGAGCGGGATTGGTTGAAACCCCCAGGCTCAACGGACTGACGGTCGTCACCGCAGCGGCGGTAGCCGCAACGGCTCCGGCGGAACCGAGCACCGTCGTCATGCAGGCAAGGGTGAGAAGCGAAATTCGCGTTCGGTTGAATCGCATAGTCAAAAAATCCATTAGAAACCCGCGTGCTCGCGAATCGAGGCCACGATGAGTCGTACAAGACCGTAAATCAAGAAGAAACCGAAGAAGGCACAGAGCGTGAAGACCCACGTCCGGGGGTAGCGCGACTCGTCGGGCAAGGTGGGCTGCTGAATTGCCACGAGATAGCGGCTCTTCGCCAACGCCATCGAGCGGGCCTGCTCGTAGGCCGACATGGCGGTTGTGAGCTGCTTCTGCGCGAATTCGCTTTCAATCATCAGGTTCTCATACTGAGAAACCCAGGAATTGATCGCATTCCCGCCTGCGGGATTCCCCGCGATGCGAGCCTTCTCCGCATTCAACTGCGATTCCACCGCAGCGAGGCGCTTTTCAAGAGCCTTCACCTGCGGCGCCGTCGGCTTCATGTAGGAGCGCGCTTCGGCGAGTTCGGCCTTCACTTTCGAGCGTTCCCCTTCGAGTTCGAAGACCAGGGTCTGCAAGCCCGTGGCCGTTGCCTTCGGGTCGAGTTCCTTATGTTCGTCGCGGAACGTTTCAAGCGCCTTCTGGGCCTTGACGATGCGTTCCTGCGCAACCTTCACTTCGGACTCGGCCAAACGAATCGCATCGTTGCGCGAGCGTTCATTCATCTCGTTGATGAGCGCTTCGCCCTGACGCAAAATTCCGGCCGCGATATTTTGAGCCATGTCGGGCGTATAGGCACGCACCGTAAAGGTCACGATTCCGCTGTCGACGTCGATCTTCGGCTGAGCCACACGTTGCCAGAACGCTTCTTTGTCCCAAAGCGTCGGCGACGAAGCAAGACGCGACACCCAGTCGCGGCTCGTATCGCTGTAGTGCTGCGTCAGCTGCAGTTCACCGTCAAGCTTCGAGAAGACATCGGGCGAACGCAGGTACGCGTCCACGATGCGTGCATCTTGGACACTGGTCGAAGCGGTCTTGAAGAGCTGAGAAGCAATATCGATCCCCATCGGCTGCTCGACCGCATTACGGACAGCAAACTTCGTCTCCGACACGTACATGGGCGAAGCCACGAACGCGCAGTAGCCGAAGGTGAGCAACGTCGGCAAAAGCACGAAGAGCCCGACTTCCTTTTCAAAAGTCGAGCGCCGCGACCACCAATTCGATCCTCCGGAAGGTGCGCCGTTCACTTGTTCTTTCGGGGTTACTGCCGCTTGAGCCTTCGACGGCGTCGCGGCAGGAGTTGCCGCCGAGGCCTGAGCCTTTGGAGCGGCAGGCTTGACCGGAGTGGCAGTAGCCGGCGCTTTCGGAGCCGCGGGTTTCGCGGGGGCAGGCTTAGCCTGAGCAGCAGGAGCCTGGGGCTGCGGAGCAGCCGGCTTAGCCGGAGTCGCAGCGGCAGGGGCTTTCGGAACCGCAGGTTTAGAAGGGGCAACGGGAGCCGACGCCTTCGGTGCAGCGGGCTTAGCCGGCGCCGCCGGGGGCTGCGCCAGCGGAGCAACAGGTTTGGCTGGACTCGTCGGGGCCTTCGGGGCATCGGGCTTCACGGAGGTTGCGCTCTGAGGCTCCGTAGCCAAGGGCTTCTCGTTTGCGTTAGCTTCGTTTGGCATTACAAATTTCCGTATAGGACCGGATCGCGTCTTCGACGTCCGGGAAATATTCCAATCGTCCGGCATTGAGGACGGCGCCGCAGACACAGTTCTGTCGCACCGCACCCATGCTGTGAGAAACAAAAATCAACGTCGACGTCGCCTTCTTCGCTTCGAGAGCAGCGTCGGCCTTGCGGCGAAACGCCGCGTCGCCGACGGAGTAAGCTTCGTCGATCAAATAAAAATCAAAACCGATGGCCATGGAAAGCCCGAAAGCCAACTTGCTTCGCATACCGGAAGAGTAAGTCTTCACGGGCATGTCCATGTAGTCGCCGAGTTCTGCAAAGTCTTCCACATACTCGGTAACTCTACGGATATCCGCACCGTAGACACGCGCCACAAAGCGAAGATTCTCTCTTCCCGAGAGCGAACCATGAAAACATCCCGCAAAGCCGATCGGCCAGGAGACGCGCGACGTACGTATGACGCGTCCCGAATCCGGTCGCTCGGCCCCGCCGATGATTCGGATCATCGTCGACTTCCCGGCACCGTTGACACCGAGAATGCCGATGCTCTTACCCTCTTCAATCTTCAGGTTGACGTTGTCGAGCACCGTATGCCAACCGTTTTTGACGCGGTACCGTTTGCAAACGTTTTGCAACTCGATCATTCGTCCCTCCGACGCGTCCGGACGTAACGTTCCAGAAAGCCTCCAATGGCACACGTCACGATGGCGCTTGCCAACACATAGGTCGGACTAGCCCCCGTTACGGTATAGGGTTCGTGAAGGCTCATTCGAATGAGTTCAATGGCATGCAGAATCGGATTGATCATCAGAATTTCCGCTACGGACTGACTGAAGACCGAAACTGAAAAGAAAACACCGGAAACGAAAAACAGTATCCGCAGAATCATAGGGACAACTCGTGTCAAAGCCGGGATAAAAACGGCCAACGAAGACAGAATCATCCCGCACCCCAATGCGAGCATCGGAACCGTCACCAATAACAATAAAAGCAATGAGAGATCGCCAAGGATCATCGGCTCATTCATTGTTATAAGTGCCACACCAACGATAATCGCCACGGTAACGATTTGAGTGGCCGCAATCACAATGATGCGGGCGATCATGACATCGAGTTCCGTCACTTGAGGAAAGGTCAAGAGTGCTCGATTGCCTTCTACGGCCGTCATGCAACGGCTGATGCCGTTCGAGAAAATATTCCACAGGCCGAAACCGGTCGCCAAGAAAAGCGCCATATTCATTCCGTGCGGCGCCTGACCCGCCCCCATGAAATGACGAACACCCCAGAAAACCCCGATACTGAAAATACTCTGAATCAGCACCCAGAGATACCCGAGACGACTGTTGCCGTTGATCGTATGGATTTCACGCAACACGAGCGCTCCGATCACGCGCCCCTGAACGATCAGGCCGTGTCGGAGCTCGGAGAGCGTCTCCGAAAACTTAGAGACTTGCATCGACATAGCGCCAGACACCGTCGGCACCCTGACAGACGGCACCGCGACGTTGGGTTTCGTTGTTCTTCACGATCACGCGACGGCACGCTTCACCGAGCGCATTCTTAAATACTCGCTCAACATGGACCTGAGCCAACCCGAGCTGTGTGTTGTTCATCACGGTCGTCGTCCCTACCTCAAAAGTACCTACGGCTTGAGCAAAATGCTCGACACTCGTCGCTTGGGGACTGTCTTTAACGACTTCAGGAGGCATCACTTCGTGCTGAAGTCCGCGCGGAGCGGAGCACCCCGTCAACCCGGCGGTCAATGCCGCCAGAGCGACACACACATACACTTGTTGCTTTGAAACCTTCAACTTTCGCTCCTTATTCCTTACTCCAAGGTCTGTTTCGACCTTTACGCTCCGGCGAACTTCCGGTACAGCGGCAAAATCACCCGGCAAAAGCGGATCCATGGGCCGACTTCCGGTTGTTCACCCTTGATAATCCTGAAACATATATCCTCAGGACGACAGAAAACTTCGGTCTTCCAGTCCCAGTAGCTCGGGTATAGTATCAGACTTCCCGCGACAAGCTCCGCCAGCGTCAAACTCACCCCCCGGGAAACATCGTTTCCTGCGTGATCATCCGTCAGCCCCCAGCCCGCATAGAAGGGTTTTCCATAAGTCACCACTCTCTTCCCGCGAATCAACGCTTCAAAGCCCGATAGGCTTGTCAACGTATGGACCTCGTCCACGTGCGGAAGGATGTCAATGAGCGATCCCTCCTCAAGCACGCGGTCTGCGCAACGAGCAAGCACGTCCTCGGGCACCCGCCCGATACGGTTTCCGCTCGTGACGTCGGGGTGAGGCTTGAAAACGATGAATCCGTCGGGATTCCGAGTACGCACCGCTTCGAGAAGTTCTCGGTTCGACTGAATTCGCCCGCCTCCGCGCCTCACGGATGCGTCGTCGTCCACCTGCCCGGGAACGAGAATCACGCGCCGATCCTTCGGGAACGTTCGCACGATCGCCTCTGTGGCAGGATCGGACGGCATGTTGTACTTACTGAGGTTGTGCCGACGAATGATTTCTATCAGCGCCCGACTCCGCTCGATAAGTCGAGTGCGGTCGGGATGCGTCGAGATGGAGCGCAAGATCTTCGTGAGATCGGATTCGCGTGCCGGGTCGAAATAAATCCCACTCTCGTCTATTGCGAGCGAATACGGATGATTGAAGTCCGACCCCAGTCCCACGGAGCGAATGAAGCCGTCCTCCATACGCCAGACGCGCAACCGGAGTGCTTCTGCCCGTGCAAGCACGTCGTCCGTACACTGCCCGGCCCAGATGAGAACGTCGGCTCCACACTCCGCGGCGCGCTTGAGGCCCCTGGCCACGCTCCGCACAAAGGTGATGCAGGAAGCCGTTCCCGACATAAACGCGCGCACGTGCTTTTTTTTCCAGTAGGGAAAACCGACTGCCACGTAGTGCGTGCGGTTCCTTTCGTTCTGGCGACGTTGTTCGGCCAAGAGGTCGATCGCCTCCTCGACTTCCATCCGGGACTTCGTCACGGGATTCACATAGCGACAAAGTCGGATGTAGGCAGCCGCAAATACAGCCTCAAACGGCGGTCGTGCACGACGGCGTTCAGAAACCATACCGTGATCCACGGTAAGGCCCCACCCCGCATAGAAGGGCGTGCCGTATGTGTGCACGGTCTTCCCGAGCATCAAAGCCTCGAAGCCGAGCTGAGACGTCGCCGTATAGACCGCGTCGAAAACGTCTAGGAATGAAAGCGGCGCAAAAGCTTCAGTCAGAACATGCACGCCCTCGGGAATGTGCTTCAAAGCACCCTGTTTTTTGCCCGCCACGACGTCCGGATGCGTCTTCACAACAACCACGGCGTTCGGTTCCTTCATTGCATCGGCAAGCATGCGTGAAAGCGCCTCATCGTCGGCGCCGCCCAAGGTGAGACTCGCATCGCCTGCCGTTTGGTCCACGACAAGAATAAGGCGCGACTCGGAACCGGCGCCGACGGTTTTTCGCAGTCGCGCTTCATCCTCCGACGTAAAGGAGGGCGCTTGGTTGTATTTGGAAAGATCGTACAAACGGAGACGTCGTACGGCCTCCCGAGAACGAGCCTCAAATTCGGGCGTCATCCACGATTCCCAATCGTTCAACCATTCCTCGATTTGAGAAGGTTGCCCGGCATCGTAATAAACCCCCACGGGGTCGACCGACAACGAAATCGGTTGCGTCCCCTCGCACCCCAGGGCAAGTGAGCGAAGGAAGCCGTCCTCCAACGCAAAGTACGGCTTCCCAAGGTCTTTGGCTTTCCGCCGAGCCTTGTCAGCCGTGGGCTTATGCCCCCAGCCAGCGACGGCCTCGACTCCCGCAGACTCCGAGGTTGAGCTCAACTCGCCCTTCGTTGCAATTTCCTCTTGCAAAAAGGTGCGAATGTTTTCGATTTCAAGAATCTTGCGGGAAAGAATATTAATCATTCGTTCGTTTGCAATTCTTTTTCCAGTTTCTTGGAGAGCACCTTGGCATATTCAACGCCGGGCTGATCGAACGGATTGATATTGTAGAGCGTGCCCAACATCGTCGTCTTGTGCTCGTAGAGCGCAAGCAGAGAACCGAGCCGTCTCGGCGTAACGCCGTCGAGTTCGATCGTCGTCAGGACGTTGTAGCGATCCGAACTCGTGTCGCGCGTGACCAGAGCCTGAGCCTGGGCTTTGGCGTTCGAGAGAAGCACTCGATAGTGTTCCGCAAAAGGATGTCCCGGCGACACCGACCAGAGCATGTCGATGCTCGTCGAACCGCACCCTTCACGCAACCACTGGTAGAAGCTGTGCTGTCCTTCGTTGCCGTTCGCCCCCCAAATGCACTGCCCAGTCGAATGGGAGACTTTCGTCCCGTTCGGCGACATGATTTTTCCGAGCGACTCCATCTCCAGCTGTTGATCCCAGTCAACGAGCAAACGCAGACGTTCGTCGTACGGAAGGATGCAGTGCGTGGGGATGTTGCGCTCGACCGAATTCCAATAGGAGACGAGCGCCATGTGCGCGGGAAGATTTTCTTCGAGAGGCTTCGTCTTCGTATGGACGTCCATTTCCTCGGCACCCTTCAGAAGCTCGAGGAAGGCCTGCGGCCCGAGACCGACCGCAAGCGGTAATCCTATCGACCCCCAGAGCGAAAAGCGTCCGCCCACCCAGTTCCAGATCTTGAAGCCGTTCGCTTCCGGCAAGCACATCTGATCGGTCGCCTCGGGCTTGGCCGAAACCACCACCATGTGGCGGTTTCGATCAACTCCGGAAATACCGTTATCGAGCAACCACTGGTCGACGGCCGAAGCGTTCACGAGCGTTTCACGCGTCGAGAAGCTCTTCGAGGAAACGACAACGAGCGTGGAATACGGGTTGCACGCACCGAGAATCCGATCGAGGAGGATCCCGTCGACGGTCGAAAGAAAGTGCAACCGAATCATCGGATTGATGCCGTGCAAGGCGTGCCACACCATGTGCGGACCCTTGTCAGAACCCCCGATACCGATATTGATGAGGTCGGTAATTCGGTTGCCGCGGCAACCGCGCCACCGCCCTTCCCGGACGTCGTCCGCAAAAGCGAGCATACGCTTACGCTCGGCATTCACTTCCTCGAATTTCGGCGAATTGACGTCGAAAGACCGCAACGACGTGTGAAGCGCCGCTCGATTCTCGGACGTATTAACAATCTTCCCGTCGACCATGTCGCGGAATCGTTCGAGAATGCCTTTTTTCTTCCCGACAACCAGGAGCTGCTTATAGTCCTCATCCTTCAATTGCTGACGATTGAAGTTGACGCGCAAACCGCAAGCTACTATTTCTTTTTCAATCATTTCGTTGGGTCTTACCGTTATTCGAAATCCGAAATTCCTCGGTCAATGCTCGGGAATAGCCATCGCGGGATCGACCGCCTTGAGAGCGGCCGCGAACGTACGGCGAATGCGTGCGAGCGCTTCGGGCGTGTCGCCTTCGAGACGTACCACGACGACGGGCGTCGTGTTCGAGGAGCGCGCCAGCGCGAAGCCGTCCTCCC
>ENA-OWPP01000307-OWPP01000307.1-human-gut-metagenome-genome-assembly--contig:-NODE-307-length-58564-cov-19.280880_pt1 | contig 58564 bp, 48 predicted proteins | sample MGYA00248265_ERZ651848 | MGnify/ENA primary metagenome ERZ651848 (study PRJEB26924, sample SAMEA4378233) | human gut metagenome | biome: human gut; feature: human-associated habitat; material: faeces...
AGAAGTACTAATAGGTCGAGGACTTATCCTTAGAGGTTTCTAAGAGATAAGCTTTAGAAGATACCTCTTTCTGTGTGAAATTCTGAAGGTACAGAATAAAACGTACCGGGAAAATTTAACGCTGCAGCAGGTGTTAAATTTTTTCTGTATATAGGGGATTGGTCAAATGGTATGATAGGAGTCTCCAAAACTTTTGGTGGGAGTTCGATTCTCTCATCCCCTGCTGATAATAAGCGTCAGAAACCTTGAATTTACAAGGCTTCTGGCGTTTTTTGTTTGTGGAAAAACGAAATCCGTAATAATTACGGAACGAAAATCAAGGAGCAATATACTTCATGTATGAACTTAAGAGACAGTTTTCTACTGTTGAATACAGGGAGAAAACACATGTGTATCAGACAGGAGGTATATGATATGATGTAGACAGGGTCCGCGGCATATGCCGTGGACTTTATTCTTTATGAGCAAATTTTAACGTAATATGTTAATATAGAAAAAGAATAGAGATGACTGAGGTTGAGGAACTATGAGAATAATACACTGTGCGGATATCCATCTTGATTCAGCCCTGAGTGCACATCTTGGAAGAGAAAGAGCCAGAGGCAGAAGAAATGAGATACTTAACACATTCAGGAAAATATTCGGGTATGCTGCAGAGAATGACGTGCAGTCGGTAATAATAGCGGGGGATCTCTTTGATTCAGAGACAGTGTCTGCCACGACGATAAATGTTGTTCTGGGGGAGATAGCGAAGTATGCTGACATAGATGTGTTCTATCTGAGGGGAAATCATGACCCGGATGAAAGCTTATTTGCGGGGCGGAGACTCCCAGAGAATCTGTATTTATTCGGAGATGAGTGGACGCAGTATCAGCTTAAGGGATCACATATAGTGATCGCGGGCGCTGTGCTGAATGACGAAAACTGCAACAGCATATATGATGAACTCGAATTGGATGAGAACGATATAAATATTGTCACACTCCACGGACAGGAGCAGGAATATGGCAGGGCTCGCAACATGAATGATGTATGCCTGAAGAAACTCAGGGGAAGAGGCATAGATTATCTGGCACTGGGACATGTGCACGGAAGAAAGCTGGAAAGCCTTGATCACAGGGGATTCTACTGCTATCCGGGATGTCTGGAGGGCAGGGGCTTTGACGAGTGTGGTGAGCACGGCTTTATGGTGCTTGATGTGGATGAGAGGAGGCATACGGTTGAGACCGAATTTGTGTCATTTGCCTATAGAAGGCTGTTCGATGTGGAAGTGGACGTGACAGGGGCAGAGTCAAGCTCTGATGCGGCGGACATGATCGCAGACAGACTGTATCAGGAACTGCCGGGGACAATGGAAGATGAGTCCAGGGACATGGTGAGGGTATCCCTCACAGGCGCGGTAAATGTTGAGAGCGAGATAAACACGGATTATCTGACTAAGCAGTTTCAGGATTCGTTCTACTATATGGAGATCTTGGATCACACGGATTTTCAGGTGGATTACACGAGGTATATGAATGATGCGTCCCTCAAGGGCGAATTCGTGAGGAAGGTCATGGGGCAGGATATGAGTGAAAATGACAAGGCATATGTGATCCAGACAGGACTCAGGGCTCTTGCGGGCGAGGAGATATTTTAAGTATGAGATTGATATCTTGTTATATAGATGGATTTGGCAAATTGAATAACATGGAAGTCCAGTTCGAGGATGGGATAAATACATTTGTCCAGGATAATGGCTGGGGTAAGTCGACTCTTGCTGCTTTTATCCGGGTCATGCTGTATGGCTTCGACGGTGAGACGAAGAGAAATGACATTGAGAATGAAAGAAAAAGATATCGCCCGTGGTCGGGGGCTGCCTATGGCGGAGAACTGGTATTTGAGAGCAGGGGCAGAAACTACAGGGTTCAGAGGACATTTGGCGCGAAGAAGAGCGATGACAAATGCGTGATATACGACGAGGCGACTCATGCTGTAACAGGAATGTTCACGGATAAGCTTGGGGAGGAGCTGTTTCATGTGGATTCTGCGTCATTTGTGAGAAGTATGTACATAGGGCAGGATGACTGCCGGACCTGGGCGACGGATGGGATAAGTGCTAAGCTTGGTAATATCGCTGACAGCACGGATGATATAAGCAATTATGAGAATGCCAGACAGATACTGAAGAATGTTATAAACAGGCAGTCGCCAACCAAGCGGACGGGGGAACTGTACAGGAGAAAATATGAGCTTGATGGGATGCGTGAGCAGGTCAGGGAGCTTGATGGAATAGACAGAAGTATAAATGAGCTGAATAAAAATATCCGTGAGATAGAAATGCAGAATCAGAACCGGATGGGACGACAGCGTGACAGTAAATATATCATGACAGGATTTTGTGCGTTGATCGCAGCACTTCTATCTCTGGGAATGTGGAAATTTATGCTTGGAATAGAAGAACCTGACGATATGGCTATGATTATATTTGTTGTATGTGCAGGTATGTTTTGTGTACTCGGAATCTACTACATTATACGCGGGATAAATGAAAAGATCAGGCACAGGAAGAATAAGGTGGAAGAGCCGGGGGATGCCGCTGATGATACCAGATCGGACGGATCAGATGATATATATACAGCCGATGACGAATCCGATATGGATGAGGAGATGTCGGTCTATATGGCAGAAAACATGAGACTTGGCGAGTATGCCAGGGAACTGGCGGAGCTCAAGCTTCGAAGACAGGAGATATCTGCTGTGAAGGCATCGTTGGCGGATAAGAAAAAGGCTTTGGAAGACGATCTGCACAGATACGAGCTCAACGTAAAGGCGTACGAGCTGCTGGGGGAGGCCAGGGATGCATTTGCAGTGGGACATTCGGTGCCAGTCATGGAGGCATTTGACAGGTATTATGAGTGCGTTACAGGAGAGCATGCAGGAAATGTACAGGCGGCCCCGGATATGACAATCAGGTACAGAGAGCAGGGAATGTACAGGGATTCTCAGACCTTGAGCTCGGGACTGGCGGATATCCTCGGAGTGTGTGTAAGAGTTGCAATAGTGGACAGCATGTATCAGGATGAAAAGCCGATGCTCATAATGGATGATCCATTTGTCAATCTTGATGACAGAAATATGGCGGGGGCGAAGAAATTTGTGGAGAAGATATCGGAAAAATATCAGATATTGTATTTCACATGCAGCCAAAATCGTGTACTATAGATACATAATAAATACTCAGGAGGAAGTATGTTGAGGACAATAAGGAAGGGATTGTATAAGTCGAATAACGTAAGATTTCTTGCTCTGCTCATCGCTGTGGCATTTGTTCTGCTGACGGAGATGGCGTGTGTGGGGAACATGACGGCCAAAGCGGAGACTGCAGGGGATGTGGCTGCATCTGTATATGCGGATACGGAGGCTCCGGGGGTGGCGACGCCTACCAGCGTGGTGGAGAAAACAGCACTTAAGATGAACAGCAGTACATATGTGTTTACGAACTCCACCGATGGCATGTTCAGACTCAGCTTTGCGGAGGGCGAGAGTTACTTCATTGGTTCAGGTGAGGACAGTGATACACTTATCACATATGCACTGATAAGATATAACTCCAAGTTTTATCTTGTCGCAGCGGATGACAGCGATGCAAATGTGCAGTATAACGGAAGCTACACAGACACCAGCTTTGAGATGCTGAAGTCAGCGAATTATAATTCTTCAAGCAGATATGTCAACATGAGTGTTAAGAGCGGCAATACCATAGAGCTCAAAAAGTTTACATTTGCCAGGGACTATTCTGTAGCTCTGACAGGATATTACAATGGAGTGTATTATACCGAGGGCAATCCGGCGACAGGACTGTTCACAAGATCCGGGTACTGTGATTACTTTGTGAGTGGCAAGGCTGTTGTGGGGGATGGCTGGTACAAATATGGCAGCAGTTCACCGGCAGGGGAGCTTGTTGACGCGGATATATCCGGAAGCATGTCTGGAAATGATGTGAAGTATATCCAGCTTTTTGATGGGCATGTTGTGAGCGCTTATCACGGCAATTATTTCTACAGCTATAATGGAACAGTCAGGATCACCGTCAAGAATAAGGCGGTCATGGTAAATAATATAAAAGTCCTGTTTGACAAGAATGGAAATGCGTACAAGGGACTCAGAACAGAAAATTCCAGAGTGTACTACTACGAAGCGGGTATTCCGGTCAAGAACGTGGTGAAGCAGTTTGGAGAAGACTATTATTACTTTGGAAGTGACGGCGCTGCGGTGAGATCGACCTGGATCACATCAGGAAACTGCGTGTATTATTTTGCGGTGGACGGCAAGGCAATAAGGCGGATGCAGTCGGGAAGACTGTACCAGTATTCGTCGGGGAAATGGACCAGTACGGCAACCGGTGTATACGAGGTAAACAGAAGATATTATTACTTTGTGAACGGTGCGAAGAGCAACGTCACGAAGTGGTATGAGATCTCAAGGGATAAGAAGTATTACATAAGAAACGGAGAGGCAACCTATTTTGTACAGGTGGACGGCATAAGATACAGATGTCAGAAGGTGGCGAGCGAGGGCGGCTGGACGGCTGCGGTGAATGCGTGGATACCTTCATTTGGACATGTTGTGCTCCACACGGACAGCACGGGAATATCTGATGCGATATATTACAGATCGACACATACTGTATCGGGATATGCAGACACGTACAGAGTATTCTCGAATAACAGATGGATAGTAAAGAAGAATTCTGTGGTGAGACTGCAGGACAACTGCAGTTACTTTGGTAAAACAGGTAAGGCTGTCAGAACAAAGGGCTGGCAGACGATTAGTGATTACAGTGCGGCTTATGTAGGCGATGAGGGAACTGTAACTGAATATGTGTATTATGACGAGAGTACAGGATATTCCGAGTACAGAAGTGGCAAGCTGCTCAACGACAAGTCTGAGGGTCTTAAGAACGCCAAGATCAACAACAAGAAGGTGTATTATTTCAGCGATGCAAATGGACGCTGCAGTAAACTCACGAAGATAGTAGTGGGTGATGTGGAGTATGAATTTGACAGTTGGGGAAGATGCTTCAAGACAGATTCGATAAGCTGGGATTTTGATGAATGGATGAAGAGGGTTGTCAATGAATATCTGGGCAAGACAGGAATCTACTGCAATGTATTTGTGGCAAATGCGCTTAGATACGCAGGCAGCAGCACTCCGGGAAGTGATATGTCAGTCAAGTACACTGACTTTGCAAATGGCGGATTCGTGATCAGTTCATCAAATATATGCTCAGACTGGGCACTCCGCAAGGTCATCGCCAAGGCGATTCTGGCGCAGAATGGAAGCTGGGGTGAGGCGACGGATTACGAGCTCACAGCGGACAGGGAGGACTTCTCATACGATGCGCTCCTGCCTGGTGATATAGTTGTCTACTATACGAATGGAGAGCCGACCCATGTCGGAATCTATTTTGGAAAGTTCTCTTCAGCGACTGCACTTAAGCAGTATCTGAGAAAGCTTGGAGTTCCGGCTTCGGCATGTGAGGCATATGTGCATGACTGGGGTTCTAACAGCGGAAATATGCCTGAATACTGGATCATTCAGGGTGGAATGGGCAGCAGCGATCAGGTCTATATAAGCAATTCTGCATATGATCTGTCGGGACAGTATGCCATGAAGATAATTCATGTGAGACATTAGAATGTAGAGAGATTGACATAAATGTACAGGGAACTGTGCATGATAACAAAGAAAACACCATATATGAATACGGTGAGTGGATACCTTATATGGATCCTCTTTGCTGTAGTCGTATATGGTGTTTTTTGTATTTGTTGATATAGTTAAGCCTGCAGGTTTGACATGAGCGATCCCGCCATCAGTCCTCCTCGGACAGTTCCTCCCATTTTGTGTAGAGCTCGTTGAGTTCTGTGTCGGCTTCGTTCCTCTGCTTTGTGAGGTCGTTCAGCAGACCGACATTTGTGGCGTTCTCAGGAAGAAGAAACTGTTCATCGATCTCTGCGATCCTGTTCTCAAGTTCCTCGATGGATGCCTCAAGCTTTTTCAGGTCATTTGCCTTCTTGCGCTGCCTTGCCGCCTCAGCTTTGCTTTCCTGCCATGAGAGCTTGGCCTGTGAGACAGCGGGAGCGGTCTGGGCCGGTGCGTCAGAGACTCCGCTTATTGGAGTGAATGGACTTACTAAATCTGTGGAATACGTTCTGTGGGTCTCGTAGTAATCGTAATTGCCTATATAGCTTGTGAGCTGTTTGTCCCTTAACTCGATGATCCTTGTGGCCGTCTGGTTGATGAAGTATCTGTCGTGAGATACATACAGGACAGTGCCGGTGTAGTTCCTTATGGCATTCTCCAGTATCTCTTTTGATGTGATATCCAAGTGGTTCGTCGGCTCATCCAGAATAAGAAAGTTGGCGGAAGAGAGCATCAGTTTGGCAAGGGACACACGTCCACGCTCGCCACCTGACAGATCCTGTATCCTCTTGAACACGTCCTCACCTGTGAAGAGGAATGCCGCAAGGACATTACGGATTCTGGTGTTGGACAGATCAGGGTAGGCGTCGCTTATCTCGTCGAATATGGTGTTGGACATCGTGAGTACCTGATGTTCCTGATCGTAGTAACCGATCTTGACGCGTGATCCAAGTATGATAGCTCCGGCATCTTTGGATACAAGCCGGTTGATCATTTTCAGTATGGTTGTCTTTCCGGTTCCATTTCCACCTATCAGGGCGACGTGTTCGCCACGTTTGATATCCATATCTATTCCTGAGAACAGATTATTGTCGCCAAATGATTTGGAGAGTCCTTCGATCGTAAGAACATCCTCGCCGCTTAAGACATTTGGCTCAAGAGTGATCCTCATCTCGGATGCAACCTCGGTTGGCTTGTCGAGACGTTCTATATGTGAGAGCATCTTCTCACGGCTCTCTGCACGTTTGATGGACTTCTCTCGGTTGAACTGCTTGAGCTTCGTGATGACCTCTTCCTGATGCTTGATCTCCTGTTGCTGGTTGAGATATGCCTTCATCATGTTCTCACGGATCTCTGCACGCTTTTGTGCGAAGTAGGTGTAGTTGCCATTGTATACCTGGCTGTGGCTATTGTCGAGCTCGACTATCTTGGTCACGATCTTGTCGAGGAAATAACGGTCGTGGGAGACGATGATGACGCTTCCCTGGTAGGATGACAGGAAGCCCTCAAGCCATGAGATGGATTCCATGTCCAGATGGTTTGTCGGCTCATCGAGGATGATGATATCCGGCTTCACCATGAGGAGTCTGCCGAGTGCAAGTCTTGTCCTCTGGCCACCGGACAGAGAGTCCGTGTGGCGGTCATAATCCTCCTTGGAGAAACCTAGTCCTTTGAGAACTCCATTTGCCTCGCTCTCACAGCTATAGCCGTTCTTATATTCGAATTCGTGGGTGTAGCGGTTGTAGAGCTCCAGAGATCTCTCGAGCTCCTCACCGGTCTGTTCAGCCATGGTGTGTTCCAGTTCGCGCATCCTGTCCTGAAGCTCAAGGATAGGCTTTAGTGCATCCATCATGACACCGCGGACAGTAGTGTTGTAATTGCTCTCCTGATACTGGGACAGATAGCCGATGGTCCTGTCCTTTGACACTATGACCTGACCGGAGTCAGCACTTTCCTCACCCATTATTATCTTGAGAAGAGTGGTCTTGCCGGCGCCGTTTATGCCGACTATAGCCATTTTCTCCTTTTCCTCAAGATGAAAAGAAATATTGTCCAATATAACATCTGTGCCAAATGCTTTGCAGATGTTCTGACAGTCTAAAATCATAATTTAACCTCTCATTTGTGTTCTAGCCTTTTAATTATATATACAAGCCTTTACTTTCGCAAGAAAATGGAGTGGATTTTATACTATAAGGGTGGAATTGCACTGTTTTTTATAAAATGTTCATATTATTTTAAGCAAAATACACAATTATTGTGATATACTAGATAAAGATATGCGTGGATATAGGAAACACGCCGCAGGGCGGATTGATACATAATTACAGAAAAGGAATGATGGAATGGATTATAGCATCTATGACTATAATAGTGACGAGAAGCTTCTTCAGGAACAGGAGATAGAGGAGATCAACAATGTGAAGATGAGTCTGCTCAACACTCTTGTCACGAAGCTGAACAATGCGGGAATATATTTTAATAGTACATCGAGAATCAAGTCAGAATCGTCACTTCTGCACAAGCTGGAGACTGGTAAATACTCCATGCAGGAAGGTGGAAGAAAGATTCAGGATATCATAGGTATACGAATCAACCTGTTCTATCTGGAGGACATGGATATATGTGAGAAGATACTTGAGGAGACGTTTCTTCTGGACAACTGGTCCAAGACGAAGAATGAGGAGAACAAATTTGAGGCACAGAAATGTAATGGTGTGTTCAGGATACCGAGCAAATATCTGCGAAACATACCTGCAAGTGTGTGGAACAAGCCATTTGACCAGACATTTGAGGTACAGCTCAGGACGGTGCTCTTCGAGGGTTGGCATGAGATAGAGCATGAGATGAGATATAAGTATAAGCTGGGTTCTGATTCCAAGGAGACCGATCTGTGGACCGGACATGAGGATCTGTCCAGAGTCATGAACAGTATCATAGCCAATCTGGAGCTGTGCGACTGGTCTATCATGCAGATTTTCAACAGTATTCACGACTCACAGTACAAGGAGAAGAACTGGGAGAATGCCATAAGAAGCAAATACAGGCTCAGGATCACGCAGGATCCGCTTAAGCCTGAGCTCAGGGAATATCTGGACAATAATCCGGATATTGTGGCGCAGTTCCATGATGTGAGCAAGCGTGAACTGGTGGAGATACTGCTCAACAAGAAGTATCACAAGGAGCTGACTCCTGACAGAGTTATTTATCTGATCAACAAGGAGATAGTCCACAACGAGTATATATCAAGGCTGCTTGACAAGGAGCAGTTCGTTCCAGCGGTCAGACCAGAGGTGAAGACTGAGATAAAGCCTATGGTTCCGAATGTTGTGTACAGCCACAGGGTAGGAATACCTGCGGCGGGTTATGACAAGGCGTGTGAGATCATATACAAATGGGTCAGAGAGCACATCAGTATGGTGTTCCCACAGATGCCCGAGGAACTCACGAGTGTGGATTATTCCACCATAGGATATAAGGTATATATAACATATGAGGCCGGTGAGTTTCATATGGATTTCCAGCACATAAGCAATTCAGAGGCTGGTGCTATATGGCATGTGACAGTGGATATGGTGAGTGCCGGGGATATATATGATGTGAATGTGGAGAACATATGTGAGACCATCAACGTCAAGGAGAGAAGATACAGCAGGCCAAAGTTCATGAAGGATATGTTCAATCAGGTTGGCTTTGTAGACGCCGGGATAGTCATGGAGGAGGGATCAAGCCCTGAGGAGATCAGCTATGACAAGCTGAATGCGATTGTTGAGAGCCCTGACAGATATATGCCGATCATAGTCATAGTGAAGCCGGATGAGATACCAGACTGGGCGATAGACTGTGATGGATATATACTCAGAACGGATATGCTGAAGAAGACCCTCAACGGTTTGTGTCATGTATATCTGTGCAGTGGAGACTGCAAGAAGCGCTACGAGGAGGAGTACGGTAAGGAATCCGTGGATGGTGGAGTTATGATGTGGGAGAAGAACAGTAACTACCCGATATTCTACTCCATGGATATCATCAACCAGAGCTTCTTCGAGGAGGTAAACCACAGCATCAATGAGAATGTGGAGTACGAGAAATCCTTCAGATATTCGCTGAGAGAACAGGTTCACGATGAATATCTGAAATAACACAGAGGTAGGCAGACCATGAAGAAATGGTACAGGATAGCAGCCGTAGTGGTTGTCATGGTGGCTGTGATTGCTATGGTCATCATATCAGGCGTGAGACGGTCAGGTGAAAGTGAATATACAAGGAACACGATCACCATGGGAACGGCTGCGTCATTTACAGTGTATGGAAGCCATGGCAGTGAGAATATAGACGGGATGCTGAAGCTCATAGACAGCCTGGACAAGGATGTGCTGTCATGGCGCTCAGCGGACTCTGAGATATACAGGGTGAACACCACATATAAGCCTGATGAGGATATCACGGTGAGCAGTGAGTTTGCGGGTGTGCTGAAGCAGACGCTTGACATATCGAGGGCTCATGACGATCTGCTGGATATCACCATACGGCCTTTGGCGGATGTGTGGGGGATAGAAGATGGCAGGACAGAGATTCCATCACAGGCGGATATAGACAGTGCACTGAGGCTGGTGGATGTGTCAAAGGTAAGTGTGGATGGCGATACGTTAAGGATATCAGAGCCTGGTATGATGCTTGATCTGGGAGCAGTCGGCAAGGGATATGGCTGCGACATGGCAGCAGAGTATCTCAAGGGTACTGATGCGGTCGGTGCATGTGTGGCCCTGGGCGGAAGTATAGTCGTATACGGAAGCAAGCCTGATGGTACAGCCTGGAAGGTCGGTGTCAAGGATCCGAGAGCCGGAGAGGGAACGACCATGGGTGTCATAAGCTTTGGCGATGGGGAGACGGCATTTGTATCCACATCGGGAGATTATGAAAAGTATTTTGAGCAGGATGGCAGGAGATACCACCACATACTTGATCCCCGGACAGGATATCCGGCATGGAATGGCACTATAGCGGCCACGGTAGTGTGTGATAACGGACTGACCAGTGACGCCTTGTCCACACTGTGTATGCTGATGGATAAGGATAAGGCTATGAAGAACATTCAGGAGTATGGTGCGGAGGCCGTCATCATAGATGAGGATAAGAATGTGTATGTCAGTGAAGGCCTGAAGGACCGATTCACTATAACGGCAGAAGATTATAAATTGGCAGAGTGATGTGAAGATATGGCAGGATGGTTTAGAAAAAAAGATCTGATATTGTGTGTAGTCCTTTTAGTAGCGGGAATTATATGCTGGCTTGTCATGCGGCTTGTGCTTCCGACGGGCAATACCGCGGATGTGTATATAGATGACAAACTGGTGCAGACCATAGACATGACAGTCGACGATACCTATGAGTTTAACACGGACAGGGGCAGCAACACTGTTGTGGTTAAATCTGGGAAGATCAGTGTCGGTGATGCGGACTGCCCGGATAATGTGTGCGTGAATATGGGCTGGAAGAGCAGGAGAGGAGAGACTATAACCTGTCTTCCGCACAAGCTTGTCATAGAGATACAAGGTGGCAGGGAAAGAGATATAGATGTGCAGTAGAGATAAAAATGATCAGAAAAGTTCAGAGACGGCGGTGGATAGAATGCATGGCTGGAGTACAAAAAGGATCACATACACAGGTATGTTCGTGGCCATAGCCATGGTATTTTCCTATCTTGAATCCATGATCCCGGTGAATATAGCTGTTCCGGGAATCAAGCTGGGACTTGCAAATATGGTCACCATAGTTGTCATGTACAGGCTGAGGATATCAGATGCGTGGATAGTGTCACTGGTGAGAGTGGTGCTGTCATCGCTGTTGTTTGGCAATATGACGGTTATGGTATACAGCATGGCGGGAGCGGTGTTGTCACTTCTGGTCATGACGCTTTGCAGGAAAAAGGATCTGTTTGGTCTCCTTGGAACGAGCATACTAGGCGGAGTGAGCCACAACGCAGGGCAAATAGCAATGGCAGCACTTCTCATGAAGAGTGGCAATATCATGTTGTATATGCCGGTGCTGTGCATATCGGGAACTATAGCCGGTGTGTGCATAGGCCTGGCGGGGGCTGTGCTTGTCAGAAAGCTTCCGTCCATAGAATATTAGAATGATATCCGAATGAATTTATAAATGATCACATGTAAGATACAGAAAAGACATAAGTGTCTATATCTTATATGTGATCGTTTTTTATGCGGATAAGCAGAAGAATTTCCATATTTTAAAATGATAATATATCCCCATTTAGGTTGTTTTTGAGGGCTTAAAGCGTTATTATATAGGGAGATTTTTTTAATAAAAATATATAAGGAAAAGAGGTAGAACATGGGTTTGTTAACATTTCTGGGCGGAATTCATCCATATGAAGGCAAAGAATTGTCAATGGAAAAGCCTGTCAGAGAATACCTTCCAAAAGGTGACTGCGTGTACCCGCTGAGTCAGCATATAGGGGCACCGGCCACACCTATAGTGAAGAAGGGCGACAGAGTCCTGGTTGGTCAGAAGATTGCGGAGACCAGTGGCTTCGTGTCAGCGAATATACATTCATCCATATCGGGAAAGGTCAAGGCGATCGAGCCGAGATATGTGCCTGGTGGATCAAAGGTTGAATCAATAGTTGTAGAGAATGATGGCCTGTTTGAGGAGATCGACTTTGCAGCAAATGTAAAAGATCTGTCCACTCTGTATAGAGAGGATGTGAAGGAGATCATCAAGGAGGCCGGAATAGTAGGAATGGGCGGCGCCGGTTTCCCTGCAGATGTCAAGCTGTCCCCGAAGAACGAGGATGCGATCGACTACATAATAGTAAATGGCGCAGAGTGTGAGCCATATCTTACTTCGGATTACAGAAGGATGATGGAGGAACCGGACAAGCTGATACTGGGACTTGAGATATGTATCAATCTGTTTGATCATGCAAAGGGAATCATCGCCATAGAGGATAATAAGCCTGAGGCAATAGAACTTCTCAGGGATAAGGTAAAGGACAATGACAAGATTGAAGTCCATGTGATGAAGACCAAGTACCCTCAGGGTGCCGAGCGTCAGCTCATATATGCTAACACTGGAAGATATGTCAACTCCAAGATGCTTCCAGCGGATGCTGGATGTATAGTTCACAATGTTGATACCATCGTGTCCATATATGAGGCAGTTATAGAGGGAAGACCACTCTACACAAGGATAGTCACCATAACAGGTGATGCCATAGAGAATCCATGCAATCTTATGGTGAGGATAGGAACAAACTGTCAGGAGCTTATAGAGGCTGCGGGTGGATTTAAGGATGGTGTGGTTCCTGAGAAGGTGATCTCAGGCGGTCCTATGATGGGAAAGGCACTTTTCTCATTGGATGTTCCTGCAACCAAGGGAGTGTCGGCACTGCTGTGTATGACACATGACGAGGTGGCAGACCTTGAACCGAGCAACTGTATCAGATGCGGACGCTGTGTTGATGTGTGTCCGGGACGTATTGTTCCTTCGATGCTTGCTTCACTGGCTGAGCATGGGGATACAGAGGGATTCCTGGCTCACAACGGAATGGAGTGTTGTGAGTGTGGATGCTGTTCGTATGTGTGTCCGGCGAAGAGACATCTGACACAGACCATTGCGGGAACAAGAAAATCCATCATTGCGAATAAAAAGAAGTAGGAGGTGTACACATTGGATAATACATTTAAGATTTCGTCATCTCCACATGTCAGAGATAAACGAAGTACACAGAGCATTATGCTGGATGTGATCATTGCTTTGCTTCCGGCAACCGTATTTGGAATCATCAACTTCGAGCTGAACGCTATGATACTTATACTCACATGCGTGGTCTCATGCGTGCTGTTTGAGTGGCTGTACCAGAAGATGATGAACAGAAAAGTAACCATAAGCGATCTCAGTGCAGTTGTAACAGGACTTCTTCTTGCACTGAACCTCTCACCGGATGTATCGGTGTGGATGGCGATACTCGGAAGTGCATTTGCCATTATAATAGTTAAACAGCTCTTTGGAGGACTGGGATTCAACTTCATGAATCCAGCGCTGGGCGCAAGATGTTTCCTTCTCATATCATTTGCAGGAAGAATGACATCATTCTCGTATGATGGTGTGACAACTGCTACACCTCTTGCAGTGCTCAAGAACACAGGGGATCTGGCAAATGTCAATGTACTCAATATGTTTCTTGGAAATATACCGGGAACCATAGGTGAGACATCAGTTGTATGTTTACTTGTTGGTGCGGCTTATCTTCTGATCAGAAGAGTTATAAAGCCGGTTATTCCATTTACATATATAGGAACATTTGCGGTGCTCATTATGATATATGCGGTTGCATCGGGTAGAGGTTTTGATCTTACATTCCTCGCAGCACACCTGTGCGGTGGTGGTCTGATGCTTGGAGCATTCTTTATGGCAACTGACTATGTTACATCACCAATCACACCTGCGGGTAAGGCCTTGTTCGGTGTGATACTTGGTATACTCACATTCTGTTTCAGAATATACGGAGGATCAGCAGAGGGCGTATCATATGCGATCATATTCTCCAACCTGCTTGTGCCACTCATTGAGAGATGGACACAGCCGAAGAGCTTCGGAGAGGGCGCAGAGCTTGCAGCCCAGGGTGACACAGCCGGAACAAAGTCCAAGATGGATACAAAGTCGATTGTTATAGCAACTATAGCAATCATGATAATCACAGTCATAGCAGGATTTGCACTGGCTTATGTATATAAGATCACAAAGGATCCTATAGCAGTTACAGAGCAGAAAGCAAAGGAAGAGGCATATAAGGCGGTATTCGATGATGCGGATTCGTTTGACAGCTATGCTGACTTTGATGCCGATGCGGCTGCAAAGATCCTGTCAGATGCCGGATATAACGCAGATATAGATGAGATCGTGGAAGCAAAGGGCAGCGATGGTTCAGCACTTGGATATGTTGTGACTGTCACATCACATGAGGCGTATAGTGGAGACCTTCAGCTTGCCATGGGAGTCAGAGCGGATGGAACGACAAATGGAATTTCATTCCTGTCACTCTCAGAGACTGCAGGACTTGGTATGGAGGCTGACACAGACAGCTTCAAGTCACAGTTCGCAGGCAAGAAGGTCGATAAGTTCCAGTACACCAAGTCAGGTGCCACAGTGGACGAGGAGATAGATGCCCTGTCAGGAGCTACCATCACAACAAATGCGGTTACCAATGCGGTGAATGCGGGACTTGAGTATGTGAAGTCCATAAATGGCGGTGCTGCTGATTCATCTGCAGCGTCGAACGGAGGTGACAAGTAATGGGAAAATGTACAGAGCGTTTATATAATGGTATTGTGAAAGAGAACCCGACCTTCGTACAGATGCTTGGAATGTGTCCGACACTTGCGGTTACATCATCAGCCATCAATGGCGCAGGAATGGGACTTACGACCACATGTATCCTGGTGCTCAGCAACTTCATGATCTCAGCACTCAGAAAGGTTATACCTGATAAGGTCAGAATACCATCATTTATAGTTATCATAGCTTCGTTTGTTACTATCATACAGTTTCTGCTGCAGGCGTACCTGCCATCACTCAACAGCAGCCTTGGACTGTATATACCACTTATAGTTGTAAACTGTATCATCCTTGGTCGTGCCGAGGCATATGCTTCCAAGAACAAGGTACTTCCATCTATATTTGATGGACTTGGAATGGGCCTTGGATTTACAGTTGGCCTTACACTTATAGGAATGTTCAGAGAGCTTGTCGGAAAGGGCTGTGTATTTGGATTCCAGATACTTGGAGATGGCAACTTACTTCAGAACTCATCGGGAATTATAAAGGGTATAGGCAATGCACTCAGCCTGTACACACCTATAACAATATTCGTACTTGCACCTGGTGCATTCTTCGTGCTTGCATTCATCATAGCATTTATCAACAAGAGAAATGCAAAGAAGGCAGCCGAGGCACTGGCAAATGGAGAGGAGATCCCGGCAGCATGCAGACCGGACTCATGTGCAGGCTGTATCAATGCAGCATGTTGTGGCAAGCTGGTTTCAGAGACTCCGGCTCCTGTAAAGGCAGCAGAGGCTCCGACGAAACCTTCAGCGGATGCAAAACAGGTTAAGAAGCAGGAAGAGACACCTGCAGCGGCAGATAAGGATGCAGTAAAGAATACAGCGCCAGAGGCTGACATGCCAGATGAGGCGAAGAAGGATGAGCCAAGACTCAGCCCATATGCACCGACCAGAGAGTCAGTCCTCGCCGACATAAAGCTTGTTCCGAATGCGACAGGAAAGATGCTTAAGGAGCATGCTGAGGAAGTTCAGCAGGAAAAGACGCCAGATGAGGAGCAGCAGACTGTTACAGAGACTCAGTCAGACAGTCATGACAATCTCCAGAATGAGAAGTCAACAGAGCAGCCAGCAGCAGAACAGGAAGTAGCAGACAAAGTGGCAGCAGAGCAGCCATCAACGGATCAGCCGACGGAAGCAGAGCAGCCAGAACACTCTGCAGAGAACGAGCCAGCAGATTCCGACATAAAGCTCAAGGAGACAATGGCTCATATAAAGAAGAAAAAAGGAAAGGGAGGTAAGAGATAATGAATATTTTATTGTTAGCCATCGGAGCGGCACTTGTAAATAATGTTATCCTCAGCCAGTTCCTTGGACTGTGTCCTTTCCTTGGAGTGTCCAAGAGTGTCAACACAGCAACCGGAATGGGAGCAGCGGTTGTGTTCGTCATGACCATAGCTTCATTTGTCACCAGCGTTGTGTATTACGGCATACTGAGAAGATTCGGACTTGAGTACCTCAACACTATAGTGTTCATCCTTGTGATCGCAGCACTTGTACAGTTTGTTGAGATGTTCCTCAAGAAGAAGGTCAAGTCATTGTATGAATCACTTGGAGTTTACCTTCCACTGATTACGACCAACTGTGCCGTGCTTGGTATCGCTCTCTCAAATGTACAGAGCGGTTACGGTATACTTGAGAGTACCATCAACGGATGTGGCTCTGCAGTCGGATTTACTATAGCCATAGTGATACTTGCAGGAATCAGAGAGAGACTTGAGCACAGCCCTATACCTGAGGCGTTCAAGGGAACCCCTATAGTTCTCATCACATCAGGTCTTATGGCGATCGCGTTCTTCGGTTTCTCAGGATTGATATAAGGAGGGTGCGGATATGACAGGAATATTGATAGCTGTGGCAGTCGTCGCAGGCGTAGGTATTGTGATAGGTATCCTTCTGGGTGTCGCAGGAGAGAAATTTAAGGTAGAAGTAGATGAGAAAGAAATAGCAGTAAGAGAGCTCCTTCCGGGAAATAACTGCGGTGGATGTGGTTATCCGGGATGTGACGGACTGGCAGCGGCCATCGCCAAAGGTGAGATGCCGCCATCAGCGTGTCCTGTTGGAGGCGAGGCAGTGGCAGCGAAGATCAGTGAGGTCATGGGCGTGGAAAACGCTGAAAATACAAGGTATGTGGCATTTGTCAAGTGTGCAGGAGACTGCGAGAAGGCGAAGGATGTATACGAGTATGTTGGACCAAGGGACTGTAAGCTGGCACAGAACAATCCAAACAGCGGTCCTAAGGCATGTACATATGGATGTACAGGTTATGGCTCATGTAAGGCAGTATGTGAGTTCGGGGCTATTGACATTATAGATGGAATTGCGGTAATTAATAAGGAGAAGTGTAAGGCATGCGGCAAATGTGTCACAGAGTGCCCGAGACACTTGATAGAGCTGGTTCCATATGATGCAGAGAGACTTGTCAGATGTAATTCCCATGACAAGGGTCTTCAGGTCAAGGCAGCCTGCAGCGCAGGATGTATCGGATGTACACTGTGTGCAAGGAACTGTGAGGCTGGAGCCATCACGATAGACAGAAACCTTGCTCACATAGATCCGGAGAAGTGTACAAATTGTGGTGCATGTAAGGCCAAGTGCCCAGTAAAGATAATATCGTAAGAAGGTCCCGCCGAAGGTGGGAGATATAAGGAGAAAATTATATGAGATGCCCATTTTGCTCAGCAGATGATACAAAGGTTATCGATTCCAGACCAGCGGAGGATGGAAGTGCGATCAGAAGAAGAAGACAGTGTGACGCCTGTGGTAAGAGATTTACCACATATGAGAAGGTGGAGACCATACCTCTCATAGTCATCAAGAAGGACAAGAACAGAGAGACTTATGACCGTTCCAAGATAGAGTCAGGTGTCATAAAGTCATGCCATAAGCGTCCGGTTTCAGCGGAAGCAGTCACAAAGTGCATAGATGACATAGAGAACACCATCTTCAACATGGAAGTGAGAGAGATAGAGAGCACGACCATAGGTGAGATAGTCATGGATAAGATCAAGGATCTTGATCAGGTAGCCTATGTAAGATTTGCATCAGTGTACAGAGAGTTCAAGGATGTGAATACATTTATGGATGAGCTGGGCAAGCTGCTCACCAGCAATTCGGAGAAGCGATGATAGAGACATACAACACGATATTACAGGAGGGGCAGGACGAGATAGTCGAGAAGAAATCACGATTCATCGGCTATGCAGTCCCTGTGTCCTCGGAGGAAGAGGCATATGCCTTTGTCGAGAAGATCAGGAAGCAGCACTATGATGCACGGCACAACTGCTATGCATTTGCCATAGGCAGCGAGAATACATTGCTAAGATTCTCTGATGACGGAGAACCGCAGGGAACGGCTGGAAAACCCATCCTGGAGGTTATCACGGGGAATGCGGTGGTTAATATATGTATAGTGGTCACAAGGTATTTTGGTGGAACACTGCTCGGAACAGGTGGTCTTGTGAGAGCATACACCGAGGCATCCAAGCTTGCACTGTCTGATGCGGGTATACATAAGATGCAGCTTATGAAGCTGGTGAAGATAACCACGAACTACAACGATTCGGGTAAGGTACAATATCTTCTCAGCAACAGTGATGCACTGATAGACAGTACGGATTACACTGCAGATGTGTGCTTCAATGTGGCGGTGCCGGCTGACAGCTATGGATGTCTGGTAAAGCAGATCACAGAGTCTACATCTGCGAGAGCATTGATAGAAGACTCAGGAGAAGAGTACAGATGATGATGAATGGCAGAGCTATAGTAAATATCTTATAGCGCCTGAATATCACTCTGAATATAAGTGCAGCAGCAAGGCTGATGACTGACACTGCGGCGATATGCAGCAGGACATTGAGACAGCCATTGGTGCCGGAATATATGATCAAGGATATAAAGCTGATAATGGCAGCGGGAATAATTCCCGCTGCTATATTTTTTACACAGAATCCGGCTTTTTTTCTGGAGGAGAGGATAGAGTAAGCCCCACAGTCCAGATCCCGGAGATAGTTCTGAAGTCCTAGGAGAGAACATACGAATAAAGTTATGTAAACCAATATTCCCACAGGAAAATTGTTTGGCGCAATATCTGTCGATGCCGTGTATTTTCCGGTGAGTCCGCTCTCGATGGTGAAAATGTCCTCATTTTCGATATATCCCTTAAATCTATCACTTATGTATTCTGACATCTGGGTCTCGTCGTATGGGACATTTGCCAGATAACGATCCTGGAGCATACATACAGACATGTCTGCCGCATATGCATACAGGAGGGCGGCATACACGGATTCTTCGGACACAGACTGGAATGAGCTTCCATCGGTTGTATACACGGTTATGTGGCGCTTCCCGTCAGAGTGGATCATTGATTCACTGAAACCATCAGGAACCATGTACGCGGAGTCGATCCTGCCGGATGCTACATCATCCTTAATGTCTTTCAGGGATTCATAGTGCCTGAAGGTAAATCCCGTGGATGTCGATGTGAGATACGACAGGAAAGCATCCGTGTGTTCGTCAGAACTTTCAATATACACGCCGGACACGATCTCGGTGCTTTGCTTTCTGGCTGGCAGAAGGCTCACAGCGATCAGCACAGCGGGGATGACCAGCAGAACGACGATCATGGCGGGACGGCACAGTATTCTCTTTATAAGTAAGTTTATCTGTCTTATATGGTTCATAGATGTATCTCCGTAAATTTATGATAAATATATGCACAGTGTCTGCACAAGCTTATTGAGCAGCGATCCATGGCATATATACTTTGCAAAGTTTGGAAGCATGGCTTCCGGTATGAATAAGCCGCTCACATAGGCCAGTATGACAGTGACCACAGTGAGAAGCAGTGTGCAGCCGTGTATCCCTGCGGGAACCAGACTTATGAGCAGCGTATATACCGCGACACATGTAGCTATGACGATTCCGAACAGTATCCCGTTCATGTGGATATTTACATGCAGTTCATCGATAAACAGTGATGCCAAGGCGAGAGCCATGTATACAGTTATATAAAGAATATACAGCCATATGAACATGGATATGAAATTGCTGACATTGCGTCTGACTTTGCCAATTCCCTGTGACCTGAGCTTTGTTATGTAAGAGGCTGGGAGGTCGAGCAGGAATGGGAAGAAAACAACGCTGCACAGCATCATCATGAGAAGGACCGCCGCACTTATGTAGAAGTCGGTGGTATTTGCTGCTCTGGTTGCATTTATCTTGTCGACGGTGAAGTTGGCAGTCCTGTCAAGAACCTTAGTCATGAACATGGCATTTACATCGTTGCTGAGCGTGTCCTGAATATCCTCGGGAAGCTCCATGTTCCTTCCTATCGCCTGAACCGAATATATGGCCGCCTGGGATATGCCAAGCATGGAGGAGGTGGAGCGGAAGAGGTCATTCAGCACAAATGTATCGATGGACCGGTTGTCAGAATAGTATACCTCGACAGGTGTGTTCGTTCCGTCCATGATGTCGCTTATGATATTGTCAGGGACGTAGATCACAGCGAACAGGTCTCCGTCAGAGAGCCTTGAAAGGGCTGTATCCTTGTCTGAAAATTCTGTGAATACACATGATGAGTGGTAGCTGTCCATATCAGATATCGTGTTGTATGCCATCTGTGCGGTTTTTGAATCTGCACTCATCACGATTCCGATTGAAAGTGGTTCGGAGCGTTCATCAGAGTAGATGAAAGAGTTCGCGTTTAACGCAAGACACAGGAAAACCGTCATCATGACAAATGCTGCGACTACCATGTATATTCCATAATGAGCTATTCTTTTCAAATCAGTTCGTATAAGTCGGTAAAACATAAAACTCCTTTAGATAAAGCTATGATCTGATCAGATTGATGTAGGTTTCAGGTGAGGTGTATCCGGGTGAGATATTTCTGTCTATGGCCAGTTGGATGTGTCCATTTTTCAGTGTGTATATCTTGTTGCATATATCCAGCGCAGATGTCTCATGTGTGGCGATGATGACACTTCCTCCATGTGTTATGTAATTCTGGAGATAGCTCAGTATCCCGTTCTTGCATAGAAGATCAAGCGAGGCCAGAGGTTCATCGAGAAGAAGCAGATCCGGGTCAGACATCATCGTGATGGCAAGGCTTAGCCTCTTCTTCATTCCACCGGAGAGCTTTGAGACACGTTTGTCCAGAAATGAATCCACACCGAGAGACTGACATATGCTCATATTGTGGGAGTTCATGACTGTTTTCCTGCTTCCGGGGTGCCACAGTCTGATGTTGTCAATGGCTGTGAGTTCCGGTATGAGTGGATTGTCCTGTGGGAGCAGAGCAGCATTTGCCTGACAGTCGAAACCGAAGCACCCTGAGTCTGGCTTTATGTTTCTGGATAGTATTCCCAGCAGGGTGGATTTACCCGATCCGTTGATTCCCAGAAGGGCGATGCATTCACCCGGGGATACGGACAGTGACACATCTGTCAGAACTTTATTTTTGCCGTAGCTTTTGCTCACTGAAGAGACAGAAAACATCTAGTATTCCTCCTCTATTACCTGAAAATCAAGGTAGTCAAAATCTATATCCTCCACAAAGTTATCCGCTGTGAATCTGGTTCTGGCGTGGTGGATAAACTCATCCTTATTCTTCTTAAGCCACACCGGCTTTGCCAGGTCAAACTCGTAGCACATATCCTCAAGGGCCTTGTATACCTTGTGGGTACGCGTCATCTCGTAGTCGGATATGCATATCACGGTATCCTTCATGAGGTGGTTATCTTTTATAAGTTTTCCCCATACTCTAAACATATATTATCCTCCATAAGGGTTATTTGAGATCGTACCTGACTAGTATATAACATTTGTGCACAGAATTAAAACAATAAAGACACAAATATGACACATTTACTGCGTATAGTAACAACTGTAAGAAAGAGAAAGGTACCGATTACAGGAATTAAGATAATAAAGATGCGAAAGGATGATAGAGATGGAACAGGAAAACAAGAACCAGATGAATGGAAATAGTGGTCAGGCACCACAGCAGGATGGTCTGTATCATTACAGCTATATGAACAATAGAGGAGATTCAAGATTTGACAGACCTTCAACAAATGCTTCACAGCAGACACAGAATGTTCAGGGCGCACAGTCAGCGCAGAACAATCAGACAGCCGGTGTACATGGCTCAGCACAGAACGCTCAGACTGCCGGCGCACAGAGTTCATCGCAGAATGCTCAAACAGTCGGTACACAGAACGCTTCATATTCAGGTTTTCAGAGAAATGTAAATGGCATGGAAGCATGGTATGACAGCCAGAGAATGAATCAGAGTTATCAGAATCAGACAGGCAATCCAATGAACAATATGGGAACAGGAAAGCCTTCAGATAACAATATGAGACAGAAGAAGGCAAAAGATAAGAAGCCAAAGAACAGGAAGAGCGGATTTGGCAAGAAGGCAGCAGGTGTGGTTGCAGCGGCTGTTGTATTCGGACTTGTGGCAGGCGTTGTATTCCAGGGGATCAGATATGGATCGGATAAGCTTCTCGGCAAAGATTCGCAGACCACAACAGAGCAGAGTGCTGAGGGTTCAACAGAGAACAATGCACCACAGCTCAAGCAGGCATCATCAGACACGACAAGTACAGTGTACGATGTGTCAACGGTTGCCAAGAAGGTTATGCCTTCCATCGTATCGATCACAGGAACATACGTAACAACATATGATTACTGGTTCAATTCATATCAGCAGGAGTCAACAGGAGCCGGTTCAGGTATCATCATCGGCAAGGATGACCAGTACCTGTATCTTGCAACTAATTATCATGTGGTACAGAATGCTAAGTCACTGTCAGTTACATTTGTCGATGATAAGAGTGCAGAGGCAACGGTAAAGGGATACGTTGAGAACAATGATATAGCAGTTGTCACAGTCAAGCTTTCGGACATATCAGATGACACTTTGAATGAGATAAAGGAGATTCAGGTAGGTTCATCGGATGATCTTACAGTAGGTGATCCTTGTGTGGCAATCGGAAATGCACTTGGATATGGACAGTCAGTTACAGTTGGATATATAAGTGCACTTAACAGAGAGATAAGTGCTTCAGATGAGACAGTAAAGGTACTCCAGACAGATGCAGCCATCAACCCTGGTAACAGTGGTGGTGCCCTTGTCAACATGCAGGGCGAGCTGATCGGTATCAACACAGCCAAGTATTCAGATACAAGCGTTGAGGGTATGGGCTATGCACTTCCTATATCAGATGTACAGGATATAATCAATGACCTGATAGCAGGCAAGAATGTGTCAAATGATGGAACAACATCAGGACAGGCTTACCTCGGTATATCTGCCCAGACCATCACAAGCCAGTACGCACAGCTCCTGAACATGCCTGAGGGTGTATATATCTCATCAGTTGAGCAGGGTTCAGCAGCAGAGGAGTGTGGACTCCAGTCAGGAGATATCATTTGCAGCCTTGACGGTGAGGACATAGCAGATATGGAGACATTCCACGACAAGATCGTGGCCTGCAATCCTGGCGATAAGGTAACTATCGTATACTACAGAAACAACAATGGTAACTACGAGAAGCAGACTGCTACAGCTACGCTGAAGGAGAAGCAGTGATAAGTCAGATAATTCAGTGGTGATTTAGCACGGAGCTAACAGAACTGAAAGCCTATAGATTGATATAACGGCACCTGTAAGTGAAATTACAGGTGCCGTTTTGTATGTAAGATATGTGGCTGTCAAAATTGTAATCTGCCTGCATTGTATCGGAAGTCCTCGTATTCATCCGGTATGCGGTCAAGTTCGGCGGTAAATGCCTGTGGATTGTAAATTTGCTTGCAAATATACTTTAAATGGTGCATTATAAAGAGTACGCTAAAGTATAGCGTAAGATTCGGAAGAATGAAAAAGAAAGGTTTACATAACAATGTACAAAATACTTTGTAAGGATGGAAGGGCAAAGAGAGCTGAATTTCAGACTGTTCACGGAACAGTGCAGACACCTCTGTTCATGAATGTTGGAACGGCGGCAGCCATAAAGGGAGCTGTGGCAACAACGGATCTCAAGGACATAGGATGTCAGATCGAGCTGTCAAATACATATCATCTCCATGTGAGACCGGGGGATAAGATAGTCAAGCAGATGGGCGGTTTACATAAGTTTATGTACTGGGACAGACCAATACTCACTGATTCAGGCGGATTCCAGGTATTCTCCCTGGCGGGACTCAGGAAGATCAAGGAGGAGGGCGTAACCTTCAATTCCCATGTCGATGGACGCAAGATATTCATGGGACCTGAGGAGAGCATGCAGATACAGTCGAATCTGGCATCTACAATAGCCATGGCATTTGACGAGTGTGCCCCTGCACTGGCTGACAGACAGTACGTGGAGAATTCTGTTGCGAGAACAGCCAGATGGCTTGTCAGATGTAAGAATGAGATGGAGAGACTTAACAGTCTGCCGGATACGATCAACAAGAATCAGCTATTGTTTGGAATCAATCAGGGTGCCATATACGAGGATATCAGAATAGATCACGCCAAGAGGATCAGCGAGCTTGATCTTCCGGGATATGCCATAGGAGGACTTGCGGTAGGAGAGACTGCAGAGCAGATGTACCACATACTCGATGTGACCGTTCCGTATCTGCCTGAGGACAGACCGACATACCTCATGGGTGTTGGAACCCCGGCAAATATACTTGAGGCGGTCGACAGAGGTGTTGATTTCTTCGATTGCGTATATCCATCCAGAAATGGACGACACGCCCATGTGTACACGAAGCATGGCAAGCTTAATCTCAAGAATGCGAGATTTGAGACAGACGACAGACCTATAGAGGAGGGCTGCGGATGCCCTGCATGCCAGCACTATAGCAGAGCGTACATCAGACACCTGCTCAAGGCAAATGAAATGCTCGGTATGAGATTTTGCGTCTTGCATAATTTGTATTTTTATAATAATATGATGAAAGACATCAGAGAGGCTATAGAAGAAAGAAGATATCAGTCATATAAGAAATCGATGCTTGAGAGCCTTGCTGGTGGAGAAGAGTAATCAAAAAGGAGACCAGAGAATGAATTCACTTTCAACAATTTTATCATCGTCAACAGGAACACAGGCCAGTGGAGGTTCATCAGTTATGTTTATTGTTGTATATATTGCCATATTTGCTGCAATCATTTACTTCATGATGATCAGACCACAGAAGAAGCAGAAGGCCAAGACAGACCAGATGCTTTCACAGATGGAGCCTGGTGATAATATCATGACAACCAGTGGTTTCTACGGAACCATCCTTGATGTGGTTGATGATTCAACTATCATCGTAGAGTTTGGTAACAACAAGAACTGTCGTATACCGATGCACAAGAGCGCTGTTGCAGAGCTTGAGAAGCAGGGATCATCAACAGTCACAGATGATGATAAGGATAAGAAGTCAAAGATATAATAAAGGTATCATCAGAGTAAATAAAAAAGCGGTCATTATACAGTGACCGCTTTTTTTATATCCTGAAATACAGCTTCCGTGATCCGAAGGCCGCCCCTTCCGGTTCCCACGGATATGTCGGGTTTGGCTGCGCCGTGGAAGTCGGAACCTCCTGATATGAGGAGCCCGTGTTTTCTGGCGATCTCCCTAAGCCTTCCGGATTCATAGGCATTGTTGGAGGAGTGGTAGACCTCAAGCCCTGAAAGGCCATATGGCTTCAGTTCTTCAAGCATGTCCTCTATCTGTTTATATCCAAATCCGTATATGAGGGGATGGGCGATGAAGGCAGCCTTGCCGTAGGTTCTTATGAGTCTTATGGCATCGGCGGCCGGTATGTCTGGTGTTGGAATGTAATATTTGCATTTCTTGCCCAGATACTTTTTGAACGCCTGGTTCATGTCCCTGCATACGCCTTCGGCTATGAGAATTCTGGCAAAATGAGCTCTTGTGACAACAGTATCAGGATTGCCATGCTGCAGCTTCTCCATGGTCATGTCTATTCCGTCGGCGCGGAATCTCTCACACATCTGCTCGTTTCGGTCGTATCTGGCCTGTTTGATGGCGGCAAGACGGGAGATGAGCTCAGGGTTCTTGTAGTCCATATAGAAGCCCAGAATGTGGATCTCCACACCGTTGTAGATGGCGGACATCTCTATGCCGGGAACTACCTCGATATGATGGTCACTGCTGTCAGAAAAGCCAGAGCAGTTGGTGGAATCACTGTTCTGGATCGGAGAAAGAGTGCTGTTCCAGTTATCTGAATATGTGATTGCATCTGCTACGCCGTCCACTGTGTCGTGGTCGGTTATGGCGATCGCTGCAAGATTCCTGTCAATGGCAAGCTGGCACACCTCTGATGGGGTGCAGGAGCCGTCGGAAGCGGTGGTGTGAAGGTGCATATCTATAAATCTCATGTTGAAAACCTCCGTTTTTATTTTTTATATCATGTATCTGAGCAGCGTCTGAAGCGGCGCATGTCTGGGTTGAATGTGCTCTGACAGAAGTATTGTATATCAGATAAATACATATGTTCAAGTGAATATGGTTACGGTCAAATGATATAAGCGGACATATGAACCCTGACAACTGTGCCTTGTTAAAAACTTTCTCAATAAGGCGCGCTGTACTTGATAAAGTACACGCAAATGCGACAAAAATTTTCAATAAGCTATGGACTTCATAACTGTTTTGTGAGAAAATACCACTGATGGTTTGAATTAGAGAATTCGGAACCGCTTTTAAGAATTCATATTTTGAAAGGAGTTTCACAATGATTTACACTAAGGAAGTTGAAAACATGTGCCCTGTAGCAAAGGGTGCAAAGCATGAGCCAGCTCCTATCCCAGAAGAAGGAAAGTGGGTTTACTCAAAGGAAATCAAAGACATCTCTGGTTTTACACATGGTGTAGGCTGGTGTGCACCACAGCAGGGTGCCTGCAAGCTTTCACTTAACGTAAAAGAGGGTGTTATCGAGGAGGCTCTTGTCGAGACTATTGGATGTTCAGGTATGACACATTCAGCAGCTATGGCAGCTGAGATTCTTCAGGGTAAGACAATCCTTGAGGCTCTCAACACTGACCTTGTGTGCGATGCTATCAATACAGCAATGAGAGAGTTATTCCTTCAGATCGTATACGGACGTACACAGAGTGCATTCTCAGATGACGGACTTGCAGTTGGTGCCGGACTTGAGGATCTTGGAAAGGGTCTTCGTTCACAGGTTGGTACAATGTATGCAACAAAGGCTAAGGGTGTTCGTTACCTTGAGATGGCAGAGGGCTATGTAACAGGAATAGCACTTGATGCAGATGACGAAGTTATCGGATATCAGTTCGTTTCTCTTGGAAAGATGACTGACTTTATCAAGAAGGGTGATGACCCTAACACAGCTTGGGAGAAGGCTTCAGGTTCATACGGACGTGTTAAGCCAGAGCAGGGCGCTGTTAAGATCATCGATCCACGTAAAGAGTAGTCGGAAATAGAGGAAAGGAGAACGAGACAATGGCATTATTTGAATCATATGAAAGAAGAATAGACCAGATAAACGCTGTACTTAACAGCTATGGAATCAGCTCAATCGAAGAAGCTGAGAAGATCACAAAGGACGCTGGACTTGACGTTTACAATCAGGTAAAGGGTATTCAGCCAATTTGTTTTGAGAATGCTTGCTGGGCATATACAGTAGGTGCAGCAATCGCAATCAAGAAGGGATGCAGAAAGGCAGCAGACGCAGCAGCAGCTATCGGCGAGGGTCTTCAGGCATTCTGTATACCAGGTTCTGTTGCAGATCATCGTAAGGTTGGTCTTGGACATGGTAACCTTGGTAAGATGTTACTTGAGGAGGAGACAGAGTGCTTCTGTTTCTTAGCAGGTCATGAGTCATTTGCAGCAGCTGAGGGTGCTATCGGTATCGCTGAGAAGGCTAACAAGGTTCGTAAAAAACCTCTTAGAGTTATCCTTAACGGTCTTGGTAAGGATGCAGCTCAGATCATCTCAAGAATCAATGGATTTACATATGTTGAGACAAAGTATGACTACAAGAAGGCTGAGCTCAATGTAGTATACGAGAAGGCATATTCAGATGGTATCCGTGCAACAGTTAAGTGCTACGGCGCTGACGATGTTCAGGAAGGTGTTGCTATCATGCACAAGGAGAACGTTGGTGTATCTATCACAGGTAACTCAACAAACCCTACACGTTTCCAGCATCCAGTTGCAGGTACATACAAGAAGGAGTGTATCGAGCAGGGTAAGAAGTACTTCTCAGTAGCATCAGGCGGTGGTACAGGACGTACACTTCACCCAGATAACATGGCAGCAGGTCCTGCTTCATACGGTATGACAGATACTCTCGGACGTATGCACAGTGATGCACAGTTCGCTGGTTCATCATCAGTTCCTGCACACGTAGAGATGATGGGACTTATCGGAATGGGTAACAACCCTATGGTTGGTGCTACAGTTGCTGTAGCTGTTAGTGTTGAGGAAGCTGCTAACGCTGGCAAATTCTAAATATTTGGCTTAAAATAAGGATTTTAGTAGTCGGGTGTACTAGTAAGTAGTAGGTAAATTCGGTTAGAAGATACACTATTTATACATTACTAGTACACCTTACTAGTACATCAGAACAACATCCTATTTTATTTTTCTTATTTCGTTCTGTAACCATTCTGGGTCTCGTTGTGTATATACACGTTTAGTAATGTCTTCTATTTTATGACCGACAATATATTTAATCGCAAACTGATCCACACCAGCTTTTTTAGCCATAGTTACAAAGTGTTTTCTCGGGTCATGTGCTCTGTGATCTGGATTAAGTTCTAACTGTTTACAAATATTGTCAAAACGATGTCTATATTTATCATATGTTAATTTCCAAGAATCTTTGTGAGTTATCGCATCTGTACAATTTAGCAAATATTCACTGCCCATATCTTTAGCTTGATTATATCTGGCGACAACAAGTTCTTTTATTTTTGGATGAATTGGAACCGTTCTATTTTCACCAGCTTCAGTTTTCATGCCACCAATCATGTATCCATTTTCAAGATCTACATTTTCAAGTTTAATTATCAGTTGAGTTTAACATCTGTTCCCATGCAGATGATAGGGTAGTAGAAGTAGAAGTGTCAGAAGCTTCCTTACTATGTTTGATCCACTCTTGCATAGCAACATCGGCATCGTAAATACCTTTCTTTGCTTGCTCTGTGGCATTGTAAACATCAAGAAATTCATTAACTCCTTTGGATAAATCAATTCCATTAGCACTGAAAAAATTCATTAGTTTTCCAGTACCTTCTCCTCCAAATTTGCTTAATTTATTCTTAGTTCTATCAACAAATTTTTCGTAGTCAGATGCGTTATCGTCAACAAATTCAAAGCCTAATCGAATCTTTAAATCTTGCCAATCTTCGTCACCTAACGCTTTAGCAAGAGCTTGAAGCAATTTATCAACTTGCTCTTTAATCTGTTCAGGATTAAGACTAGAATCATTTACATCAAAAGACAGGAGATTATTGTAGGCTTCAAGAACCTTGTTTTTATCAGCTTTTATATCCTTAATAAAATTATTAACGAAAGTTCTAGCCGCTGTTTCATTGTATAATCCGTTTTTGTCAATAGCATCCTGAGATAAACTGCCTATGTAAGTATCAAAGAATTGCTGTTGTTTATCTGATAATTTATAATATTCATTTCCCGACTGTCCAATAGCAATCATTGCGTCTTGAATAGAAGATACACTTGCATCAATTTCAGACTGATATTTTTGAATAAGAGCAGTTTTTTCTTCTATTTCTTCGTTTGTTAGCTTGCTAAAACCAGGTGTATTACCATCTCCATATTTAATCTGTAGTTGAAGTTGTGTAATTTTTTCATAATTACTACTGCTAAATGCTTTTGGGTTGCCAGTAATTGTTCCATCACCATTATCATGATATATCTGATAACCATAATTTTTGAAAACATCTTTTATAGAATCACCATTATCATTCTCGCCATTAACAAGATCCATTGCCTTTTTCTTTTTGTAATTGTCGTACTCAGCACTAAGATCTTTCAGTTTACCTTGAACGAAGCCAATTTTATTTCCTTCATCATCATATCGAGCAAGAAGATTTGGCATCATATCTGAGATTTCAGATATTACCTGTTTGTAAGTGTCATACTCATCAGTTGTAAGACTAACGTTTTCCCTAATGAATTTACACCCTTAGATAATTTATCATATTGTTTTTGTAAATCAGATAATTTGCTATCGTTAGAAGTAAATTCTTCATTCATGGATTTAAAAGAATTAGAAAAGCTTTTTGCCGATTCTTTTGCATTATCTGCTGCGTGAACAAGATTGTCTAATCCTTTAACTGCCAATGAGATGATAGCAGATATTCCGAGAGATACCAGCATATTCCCTGCCATAGCAAGACCTTTGAGGGCTACTTGTCCAGCTTTTGCACCAATAGATAAGTTACCAATAGAAGTTTTAAATCCTTCTGTGGATAATTTTCCATCTTTGCTTGTCTTGACGTAAGAACTAATTTCGGGACTTAAATCGTTACCTAAAATGTCTGCTACTTCTTTAGCAGACATACCAGTATCATCCATAATATCTTTAAATGTCTGGAATTCTTCAACTAATTGATTGCTTTTGATATTTGATTCATTGCCAAAAATATAAGAAATAGGATTTCCAACTTGTTGTCTGGCTTGTTTCCTTGACAAAGTTCCACCTTTTGATGGACTAGATAGATTATTTATTTCTTCTTTTCTTTGTCTTATTGCATCAAAAATATCATTAAAAGATTTACCAAATACTCCTATTTTTGATGAAGTCTTATCAATATCACTGTTAAATGTTTCGAATATCGCACTATAATGGTCAAGTTGTTTGAGGACTTGTTAAATTATTGGGTATATGATAAAATTTTCAAAAAGGAGAGATATTAAATGAGTTTTATAGATGTAGATTACAGATGGGTATGCCCAAAATGCGGATATTATGAATTATCATATATTTGGGACAATATAGATAAATGTCCTGTGTGTAAAACAAAAACAAAGAAAATAACATTATCCCAACGTCTTAAGCTTAATAAATTAAATCCAAATGAGATATATGATTACATTCAAGAAGAAATAATAAAAACTACCCTTGAACCAAATATGGTTAAATTACGTGAAGAGTACCAACAAAAGAAGGCTGAAGAATATCTGCAACGGACATCTAAATGTCAACAAAAAGAGCGAGAAAAGATTCAAACATATCAAGCCAAATATCTTGAATTCTTAGAAGAAGCTCAAAATCAAGGTATAGTTCGTAGTAGAGCAGAAGATATTGCATCTTATGCTATGCAACATGACTTATATCAATTACCTCATTGCCCTAGTTGTGGTTCTGTAGATGTAAACAAAATCGGAACTGTAACTAAAGTTGCGAAGACAACAGCATTCGGAGTTGTGGGAGCGATGAGTGATGTTGGTAAAACATGGAAATGTTGCAAATGTGGAACAAAATGGTAGTCCTTAGTAATTTTTCACAAAACAAACGTTCAATCTATTAGTCCAGATGTATTAATGATAATATATAGTTATCTTATACAAATGAGGAGGTTGATGGATATGCTACCAAAATGTGTAACAATTGGACAATATGTTTTTACCCAAATCAGAGTTGATGAAGACGGAGTTCAGTATTATAACATACAAAGAGGAACTGATATTTGTGTTGATTATAACCATCCTTTTTCGTCAATAGATGAAATGCGCTCTTGGGCTGCGGATAATTCATAATTATTAATAATAGCTAATGCGAGATAACAGAAGAGAGTAGTAAGAAATTGCTACTCTTTTATTTTTATGCAAAAATAATACAGAGCCATAAAATATGACTCTGTATTACCTCTTGTGTTAAACGCATGTTAAAAAACAATTGTTTAAATTCCTCCTGATGTCACATATCTATCAGCTAATGGACACCCATTTCTGTTTGATATGGTACAAGTCAAGGCTAATGGACACCCATTTCCTTGTTTGTAAGAAGTATTATATCAAATAATAAACTTGTTGTCAATATTAAAATAATTTTACCAACCCATATGAGTTAACATTATCTTTATAGCCATCATATATTTTGGGTTCTAAAACATTCCACATAGAATGTTGAATTTTATACCCATTGATATATCTTATGCAATTATATGCAACGATGTCTGCCATTTGTAACCCAATACTATTTTCTTCTTTTACCGTAAAACTCGTTGTGGTTATATATTTATCAATTGCTTCTGAAATGTAAATATTAGTGCCATTTTGTAAAATACTAAAATAATGTTTTTGTATTTTTCTATTCTGTGTTTCTTCTCTTGATTCAAATACTATACTTCCACGAGCCTTATTTTTTATTAAAAAGTGTATATAACTATTTATTACAGAAGAGAAAAGTATTTCATATATATCATGAGAAAATTCAGGATATTCATTAAGATACTCCTTCACATTAGTATATGCAGTTATTACTTTAAAATCTGTCTCATCAATACTTTTCCTTAATGAAGTCCAAAACTTAATTTGCATGTCGGTATTTGAGCATAAGATTTTAAAATCTTTTTGTTTTTTAAGAATATCAGTATAATGAAATACAATATTACAATTCCCTAAAATAGATTTCGTATCCTGTATAGATGGTATCAAAAATTTTTTATAATCATTTCTTGATATTATAATACCACCAAGTAACAAATATGGATTTGTTTTTGTTTCTGCGCTTTCATCTAAAAACAATATATAATCTGAATTCGTCATAGTATTCCCCAATCATTAGTATTTAATATTACTATTATACACCAATAATTGACACAATTCCATCAGAACATATATTTTATAGATATATTTCCAGTAATATTGTATAATAAACTATATATTTTACAATTCACAAAATCAGCAGGAGAGGAGAGTACCATATGACGAAAAATTACAAATTACATTACCACCCAAACTTAAACTTAGAAAAAGAAACAACTATTGAATTAAAATCAGTAGAAGAAGTGAGAATATGTCCTCATTGCGGCATAGCTACAAGCCCTACATTTATTGATGGATATCTTATTGGGGATAACAATAGCTATATACCACCAACCGCTTATATAATATTCCATTGCCCAAGTTGCAGCAAACTATATATCGCAAAATATTACATACCACATGACTACTATATAACAAACGACATGATGCTATATGATTTTACGCCCATATTCCCATCATGTACATATCCAGGAAAACACATATTACCAGAATTCACTGAAAATATAAAACAATTGTCACCTATGTTTGTAGAAACATATAGACAAGCTTGCTATGCAGAAGAAAATGAAGACACAATTGGGTTAGCTGGGTTAGGTTATAGAAAAGCAATTGAATTCTTAATCAAAGATTATCTTATTAAGGTAGATCCAGATAATAAGGATAAAATTATTAAAATGCAACTAGGAAAGTGCATTGATAAATTAGATGAAGATATTCAAGATATCGCAAAAGCGGCTACGTGGTTAGGTAATGATGAAGTTCATTATTTTAAGAAACATAGCGATTATGGTATTGATGACATGAAAGACTTTATACAATGTTTGGTAGCAGATATAGAAAGATATTATGTTAAATTGAAAGCAAGAGAGTTCGTCAATGCGAATGATAATGCTACAAAATAACATTGGATACAATTATTACTGCATAATAAAAGACACCTTAGTTGGTGTCTTTAAATTTCATATATTCACTTTCAAGTTTTTTGAAATCACAACATGTATAATTTAATCTATGATTCTTATTACATCCGATTTTATATACAGCATTCGCTTTTTCGTATATATCAGTTTTATTATTTTTGCAATAATCATACTCGACTTTAAGCAAATCTGCATACTTTTCATCACGTTTTGAAATTTCAGAAAACTTTAATTCTGTTAATACTTCGTCATATGCTGGAATCATAAATGAAAATCTAATAGAAGATATTGGAACAGATTCATTATATATCAATAAACTTGTTTGATATTTCTTTGTTGTGTGCGATATTGGTGCGTAATAATCAACTCCATTAATATTAAGCACAACTCCACAAACAAATTTATTATTTGTACTATAATGAATATTTGGTACTTGTTCATCTATTGTTTGCAAGTATCTTACATAATCCTCATTTATATCATAGAATTTCAGCATATTTCTCCTTATGTATGATAAATGGGACGGAGATAAAATCTTCGTCCCTGCATTAAATTTTCGCTCTTTCGGTGGCGAAACACCTAGCATTAAATCCTTCAGTTACGGTCGAAGCATACCTAGCATTAAATCCCAACTTGCGGCGTTGGCAACCTTGCATTAACGAAATCATTTGATTTCTTACTTATATTATATATTGTAACACATAAAAAATGTCACCAAAAAGAAGATAAAATTTTGTACAAAATTACTATTTGCTCAACAATTCCTTAATTTCATCAAAACTCAATCCTTTTTCCTGAATCAGCTCGTCCAACTCAGAAAGTCTTTGCTGGTGAATCTGTTATTCAAGTTCTTTCTTTGTTTTCTTCATTTCCTTTAATGAATTTTCCATATCTTCGATTTCAGTTGTGATTTTTGATAATTGCTCATCTAATGTGAGATTTTTGCGTCCTCTTGCCATAATTGACCTCCTGACTAACTTTTTGAAAAAAGTATAGTTCAAAAAGCCTTGACTTTCAATGATTTTCGTATGACAAAATTTACAAGAAATCGAGAATATCATGCCAAATAATAAAAAGACAAGAATACAACAACGAAATCAGAACTAATAGAATCATTTAAGAAATTTATAAGATCAGGTCGAACTGTATTTATATCATTCACTCCAATAATAACTTTATTCATATAATTTGTAACGCAATAACATCGTGCGTTTCTATAAATAAAAGAAGTAGGTGTCATATTAAAATAATGAATCTCACCATTGGGATGATTATGTTTAAATTTAACAATATCAGTTAAACTGAAATAATCATCGACTATTTCATATTCATTTCCAACTAATTCATAAATCTTATTTTTAATATTTTTGCTTTTTTCTTCCTTTGATTTTGTTACTGCATCAGCACAACAATATTTACAACCATGTTTATTATTTAAGACAGATCCTGGTGTTGAAGTATATTCATATTGATGAATTTTGCAGAAATGCCTTATAGAAGTGTTTGTTCCCTTTACGGGTTCTAAATTTATGATATTTCCATTAAATTTTTCATTTAACATTTTTTTATATTCATCATTTGTATATGCCATTCTTGCCTTTGAATGTATTTTGTGACTTTCTTCTCCACATTTTGGACATCCATATTTAGAACCTAATACAGAGCTTGGTGTAGAATAATATTTATAATTGTGATAATTACACCTATGTAATATTTTTGTATTTAGATTAATATATGGCTCTAAATTTTTAATTTTATCTCCATATTTATCTCTTAACTGTTCTTCATAAGTTTTTGTTTTTGGTCTTCCCATTCATCATTTCTCCAATCTCTCCATATCAGCAACAATAATAGAAGAGAAGAGTGACTGGATATGGAGCACAGTCATTCACGAAGATGATCAGTCCTCGTTATTCTTCTCTTGATTCCAACTACCTGCAACCGAAACAGTAACGATCCTCTCATAGTCGGCTATATATTTATTCTCTTTTATTTTTCTAAATATTTATTTACTATTTAATTTGTTTTTTTTTGTCATACATATGTTATAATCTAAATATAAATATAGAAAGTGGGTGATTTAAAATGGCTTCAAAATCTAAAAAAACTATGAAAGATCTAAACGAAGAAGTGGAATTACATAAATTATTATTATCCGATTATTCAAAAAATGATGATAATAATCAATTTATTAAACAAATGGATGATTTTAGAGAATTTTTAAAAGAAGCATGTAAACTGTCTTCTGGATACTTACAGCTATATAACCAATTTAAAGAAACAGAAAATTTTCATGAATATAAAGATTTTTTTATATTTTGTGAAAGTTTTCATGAAAGGCTAATTGAAATAATTGAAAAAGATAATATTTTAACATCAAACAATCATTCTTCTATAAAAGAATATTTATCATTAGATTACAATAAAAAATTTTACCAAGATATATTAAACGAATTTTCTAATCTTGATAAATATATGAAAAATTGTAATAACTTTATAATGGTCGGTTGTGGGTCGTTCCCTATTACACTGTTCTATGTTTGTGAAAAATATTCTAATTTAAATATTATTGGAATAGATAATAGTCCAGAAGCAATTATTAATGCAAAAGAACTTAAAACCAAATTAAATTATCAAAAACTTGCTTTTGAAATAATAGATGGAATAAATTATAACTATTCAAATATAGACACAATTTTTATAGCAAATTTAGTTATACCAAAAACAAAAGTATTAAAAAGAATAGCAATGACCTGTAAACAAGGAACAAAAATTTTTCTTCGAATTCCTGTTATGTATGGTTCATTATTATCTGAAGATGTAAATTATTCATCAATCAATAGTTTTAAATCAATAGAAGTTATAGAACCATCTAAAACTACTGACGATATTTTATATAAATTATTAGTATTAGAAAAACTTTAAAAAAGGAGTCGATTTTATATGCCAGAAAAAGAATGCTTTGTTATTATGCCTATTGCCGACCAAGATGGATATGAACCAGATCATTTTAAGTTGGTTTATGAAGATATAATTAAAATTGCTTGCAATGATGCAGGATTTAAACCGATTAGAGCAGATGATGTAAAACAAACCAATTTAATACATAAAGATATTCTACAAAAAATATTAGAAACTCCAATCGCAATCTGTGATTTGAGTTCAAATAATCCAAATGTTTTATTTGAACTAGGAATTAGGCAGGCTTTTGACAAACCTGTTGTTTTAATTAAAGACAAAATAACCAAATCTATTTTTGATTTATCACCACTAAGGTATACCGAATATGTAAGTACACACAAATATAGAGATGTGTTAAAATCACAAAAATTAATTAAAGAAGCATTACTAAGTACAGAAAAGGCATCGGAAGATGCTGCAAATATTAATTCTTTAATTAATTTATTATCTCTTCCAAGTGCTGCTTCATTAAAACCACAAGAAAATGATAAAAATAGTTTAAATTATTTGATTTTGCAACAAATTAGTGATATGCAACAAGAAATTAAAAATATAACGAATAATGTAATAATTAATCCATCACAAAGCGAACTTGGTGATAAGGATAATATTCTATCATTAGTTTCCCAATTAAAGAAACTGATTAGTGATGGATATCCAAAACAAATTATTCAAAATAATTATGATGATATCAATTCTAAACTTAGTGAAATGAATGATTTTCTTAGCAAAGTTGAAAAGGATAGAATAAATAGAGAATTACAAGAAATAAAAATTTTTATTGATGAATAATATTTCAATTTATTATAAAAAGGAGAGTAGCAGCAACCACTCTCCTTAAAAATTATTCTTCACTATTTGTTAATTCTTCAATCTTTCTATCACGATTGGCAATAAGCTGACTCGTGCTACGATTTGTTGTTTCAATATACATATCTTTTAAATTTTTCTGTAATTGCTGTGCAACAGTATGATAGAGCATATCAGATTTATTTAATAATATAACATCAAGCTTTTGGTCAATAATCGCCATGATTTTTTTCTTATACTCGGTTGCATTTAAATTTCGATGATATTCATATCTATCTTTCTTTTTAAGATGAGTATGTACATCAATAATCTTATTGATTGTATCTTCAAGTTCTGTATATTTAACAGAAGACAATACACTTAAAATATTTCTAATAGCATATTTAATCTTATCCGCATCATACTGTCTTTCTAACTGACAATTATCTGATACTGCAATCTGGTATAGGTAATTGGGATATTTCTGATGAAGGGTTGGTACAAGGAGTCGGTGTTGTAAAAACGGTATACGATGGTGCATTGAAGAAAGATATTTGTGAGTATAGTGAATTATGCATAGGTTCCAATCTTGCATTGATGCAAAAAGGTTTGGCATTTTTTCTTGTTAAATCTAGTGACCCATTTGTGATGGGTGAAGAATCAGCAACACCAACTCGGGAGCGATACGGTATAACACCGACCTGTGAGCAGTATACATATGGGGAATGGGATTCTGTTGAAATAAACGGAACAACTGTAGATTATCCTGTGACCTATATAGCTCTCACCAAAAGAGGAATATCAGCATATAGCAGTACGGTTGACAATAACGGTAAGGTTCAGTCAGAAGAAAAAGTAAACATTAACGCTGATGGGGCTAAGTTCGATGTGATCACAAATATCGGCGATTGGGTAATAAATGCAAGTCGAATAATCAGCAAAACTGGACTAAGTATGGGCGCTGGTGGAGCAGGGTTAATACTCTGTAATGAAGATGGCAAACCAGTTATTTGGATACAGGACAAGAACAGCAAGCAGACATTTCGAGTTGATCAAGATGGCACAATGTACCACAATGATAATGTTTTAGGTGAAGTAATAACAAAAAACGTTGGTGCAAAATCCATGAGCTCAGGTACTTGGACAGACACAGGCGCATCAGTTACGTTGCCAGCAGGAAAATACGTTGTTAATGGTACAGTACTGTTTAATAGTGCCGCTAATGGACAGAGGGGCGCCCGATTTGCCACATCACCTACTGACTACTTCAGAGAGAGCCAGCAGATGAATATAGCTGGAACAACAAAAGGAGTAACAAGTGTACAGTGCTCATATATTGCGAACTTGAAAACATCAACAAAACTCAACCTTCAGGGAATACAGTCAAGTGGTGCGGCATTGAGCACTATTAACAGTTACATTCAGGCAATCAGAATAGCATAAGTCGGAAAGGATAGAAAGATATGAGCATATTGATACATATAATAGAGCCCGTCATCGTTGCGGTACTGGCGTCATCTGGATTATGGGCGTTTTTGCTTAAAAAATCAGATAAAAAAGACGCTCAGTCAGAAATGCTGATGGGCTTGGCGCATGACCGAATATTGTACTTAGGAAAAAGTTATCTTGCACGTTCGCCTACATATATAACGATGGACGAGTATGACAATCTCAAGAATTATTTATATGAGCCCTATAAAAAACTTGGCGGTAATGGTACTGCCGAGCGGGTTATGGATGAGATTGACAAACTCCCCATTACGCCAAATGATCACGGAAAGGAGTAGATTAAAATGGAGAAAATTTCATTATTACTTATCGCAGTTGCGATTATATGCACTGTGATCACAGTCATCACACAGTTTACAAAGGAATTAGGATTCCTTAAAAAGATACCAACCTCACTACAGGTACTCATCACGAGCATCATTGTATGTGAGGTCTTTTTATTTGGGGTTCTTTCATATTATAATATCGCACTCATGTGGTATTACCCGGTAGCTATTCTGTTTGCATCTTTTCTTATTGCTTATATTTGCATGTTCGGTTGGGAAAAGCTCATAGAAATGTTCAAGCGCTTTTGGAAAAAGGAGAGTGATTTTTGATGAATGGAATAGATATATCAGCGCATCAGGATGGCATTAACCTCTCTAAGGTGGCTTGCGACTTTATAATAGTCAAGGCTACCGAGGGATCAGACTACTTCGATAGGTGTTTCAATGACCATGCTAACAAGACGCTCAAACTTGGACGCTTACTGGGTATGTTTCACTATGCAAATGGAGGGGACGTCAAGAAGGAGGCAGATTTCTTCTTAGGTAAGATAAAGAAGTTCATAGGTAAGGGGATCATAGCCCTTGATTGGGAAGCCGACAACAATCCTAGATTTGGCAGAGATGATACGGAGTGGTGCGAGGCATGGTGCAACTATATATATCGTAAAACTGGAATTAAGCCTTTCATCTATATACAGAAGTCGATGATGGATAGAGTTAAGTCTGCTGGATACCCACTCTGGATAGCTCAGTATGCAGATGATAACGATACTGGATTCCAGAAGACTCCTTGGAATGAAGGCTCTTATGATTGCATTATCAGGCAGTACTCTTCCCATGGACGACTCAACGGATATAATGGTAATCTTGATCTCAATAAGGCGTACATATCCAAGGCAACTTGGCAGAAGTATGCTGGGGTTAAAACTGCAACATCTTCAACGACTAAGCCTACCATAAAGAAGAAGTCCATTGCAACGATAGCAAAGGAAGTCCTCGCAGGCAAATGGGGGAATGGCGACGTTAGAAAGTCAAGGTTGACTAAGGCTGGGTACAACTATGAGAAAGTTCAGGCGGAGGTCAACAAGCAGGTAAAGGCTTCTCATGTAAAGTCTACCGACGAGATTGCACGAGAGGTAATTGCCGGTAAATGGGGGAACGGCGAAGAGCGCAAGACCAAGCTCAAGAAAGCTGGATACGACCCGGAAAAGATCCAGAAGCGAGTCAATGAATTGATGGCTAGATAGTCAACGATAGCGTCAAAATGGGGTAAAAAGTGGTGTATTATTACAATATGCATACTATTAACGCCTAAAATCGTTGAAAATAAAGGACTTACAGCATCTGTAGAGGAAGCAGCTAACGCTGGTAAGTTCTAAGTAAAAACCTAGTATTTAAACGGTTTAGAGGGCTTTTAGAGAGATCTAAAGGCTCTCTATTTTTGTCATGTCTACATATTTATCCTGAACAAATGTCTACGAGAAGTCTACAAAGTTTTTTAATGTGGACTTCATATATACGTAGACTTCCTTGACTGTAATAACATAATCTGCATCAATATATCCATATACATCAGAAGTGAATACAATATCACTTTCAAGAGTGTCTGATAGCTCTATATTGAATGATTGATTTTCCTGTAGAGCATAAATACGCTGTAAACGTCAAATTACCCTTTTAATGCACCTACATAAAGTGTAGATGGTCACAAGTACGTAAATATATTTTAAGAGTGCATTAGTATTTAATTGCTTGAAGAAAGTCAAATAATATGCTGTCTTTGAGCATATAAAAGGAGGTCGGAATACATGATAGTATATTATAAACTTGACACACTTTTAAATGAACGCAAAACAACAAAGACACAACTGTGCAAAGATACTGGGATAAGTACAAATGTTGTGTCTAAAATCAGCAAAAATGAAATATTCAAAACAGATACATTAAATCGTATCTGCGAGTATCTCCATGTCCAACCAAGCGAAATTATGGAATGGATACCAGATGCAGAATATAATGCTCGAAACGAAGAAAAGGCAAAAATTGAAGCTCAAATAGCCGAACTTCAAGCGAAATTAAAGAATATGTAATCCATTTGAAATAAACAGGGAGGGCACGCCTGACGATTAGGTAAGTCCCATGCGGCAGAAATGATAGATGCGTATTATAGCCGGGGATGCGATTCTTCTGTTTTTTTTGGTGATACAGAGATAGCGGCTAAAGAAAGCTCCCAAAAGCATATGAACAGGTATAATGCAATACATATATGACGAATTAAGACAAGTATATGGGGATAAGGTTGATTATTCCAAGATGATAAGTTCTGTATTATGAAGTCGCTGCGGCATTTGATCTTGCACTTCAGAATTTTATTTTTGACAAACGTCAAAAATATTGTATAATATACTTAACAAGACAGCCGAGCGATAGATACGTCCTATCCGTCCGGCAAAAACCATTTTAAGATGAAACACCTCATAGCTTAGTCGGCTGAGGTGTTTTTCTTATTTTCTATGATTCAGAATTGTCACAATAAGTATCGCAACGGTTAATATAACCATGAATTCCTCATATGTACTCATAAGGCACCACTCCCTTCCAAGACTCGAACGGATATGGTGTAACACCCCCCGGCTGCCCGGTTAAATACATTATTCTATTTTCATACAGAAGTAATTTTGATATATATACATTTTGGAGATTCCTATATAACGTAAAACACCTCGCATTAACGCGAGGTTGGATTTAAAAAGAATTACAAATTGTATGTATAAAATTGTAATTACAGTATAAGTTATATCAAAATTATAGTCAATGTGATTTAAGAACACAATAATATTTTATAACCACATACCACCTTCCGGAATACATTAAACTATATCATGGACAAGGAGGTGAATACGCATGGACAGATTCGCAGTATATCTTGTAGTTGTTGCGGTTCTTTGCACTTTGATATCGGTAATAACGGAATTTACGAAAGAGGTAGGAGTGCTGAAGAAGATCCCTACCTCTTTTCAGGTTCTGATCACCAGTGTCATTGTGTGTGAGGTGGGGCTTTTTGTTGGACTATCATTCTATCACATAGCATTTGCGTGGTATTATCCTGTGGCTGCGTTTTTCGGGGCATTTGTCATTGCGATTATATGTACCCGGGGATGGGATTACCTGATATCGATATTCAAGCGGTTTTACAAGGGCGGAGATAAGGAAAAGTGGCATGAATAAAGGTGACATGGTTACAACAAATGTAATGCAGTACAAAAAAGTATAGATTAGGAATAATGATCATAAGTTTGTCTCCTGACTCAATGTCTGGAATATTATATACAGACAAAAGAATTCAGGAGACAATTTTATGGCTTCTAATAAGACTCCGTTAAAAGGATACATGGATGGTATAGATATATCAGCATGGCAGGATACTATAGATATAACCAAGGTGCCTTGTGACTTTGTGATAGTGAAAGCTACGGAGGGCACGGACTACAAGAACAGGTATTTTGCAAAGCACTGTGACCAAGCGATGAAAGCGGGAAAACTCCTGGGGGCATTCCATTATGCAAATGGTGGCGATCCCCACAGTGAGGCTGAGTATTTCATAGCATACAGTAAGAAATATGTGGGCAAGGCGATACTTGTCCTTGACTGGGAGGGGCAGAATAATCCGCAGTTTGGCAGAAGTGACAGGGCATGGTGCAAAGAGTGGTGTGATCATGTGTACAGTAAGACCGGTGTTAAGCCCCTGATCTATATCCAGAAGAGCGCCATGGACAATGTAAAGGGCCTGGGATACAGGCTGTGGGTTGCACAGTATCCTGATTACGAGCGGACGGGATATCAGGAGCATCCATGGAATGAAGGTCAATACGAATGTGATATCAGACAGTACACATCCGTTGGAAGACTTCCGGGTTACGATGGCAATCTCGATCTGAACAAGTCATATATAGACAAGGCAACATGGAAAAAATATGCCGCAAAAAAGACTGGCAGTTCACAGAAGAAATCGATAGATGTGATAGCCAGAGAGGTCATAGCCGGCGACTGGGGAAATGGCGATGACAGAAAGAACAGGCTGAAGAAGGCAGGGTATGATCATGTCAAGGTGCAGAATAAGGTAAATGAGATGCTTGGCAGATAGCTGCAGGTAAATGACATAAGAAAAATGGCAGGAAAACGAAGTATAAAATTAGTTCCGGCAAAAATGAAATTTATATGAAGAATCATCCACACCTGTTGACGAAGCGCAATATATACTATAGGATAGTGGAAAACAAAAGCCCCCGTCAGGGATACATGAAAGGAAAAGGTGATATATATGCCATATTATGGATTTTATTTTGACCCAACATATCTGTTGGTTCTCATAGGCGTGGTGCTCTGCATGATAGCGTCGGCAAGAGTCAAGACCACATACAAGAAGTATGAGAAGGTGGGATCGCGGTCAGGCTACACAGCGGACCAGGTCGCATACATGATACTCAGGAATGCGGGGATAACGGATGTGTCAATACATCACATCTCAGGAGATCTGACTGATAATTACAATCCTAAGGAGCATACGCTCAATCTGTCGGACAGCGTGTATGGTTCCAGATCCATCGCAGCGATAGGCGTGGCAGCCCATGAGTGCGGACATGCCATACAGCATGCAAATGCATATGCACCGCTCACCATCAGGTCAGCCATCATTCCAGCGGCAAATATAGGCTCAGCCATATCATGGCCGCTCATACTTATAGGACTTCTCATTCCGAGGGTTGATTACCTTATAACACTCGGAATCATATTGTTTTCACTGGTTGTTGTCCTACAGTTTGTGACACTTCCGGTGGAGTTCAATGCATCGAGAAGAGCCATGGCGATACTGGAGGGCAGCGGGTATCTCTATCCGGATGAACTCAAGGGTGCAAGAAGTGTACTCACAGCGGCAGCTATGACATATGTGGCAGCCATGGTATCAGCATCACTTCAGTTGCTCAGACTTGTATTATTGTTTGGCAACAGGAGAAGATAGCGGAATTATAACAGAAAATATAAAAATGCATAAAAAAGTCTTGTGAATTTGTTGATAGTATTTGCAACTTTGCTATGGTAAAATGGTTAAAGTGGCAAAAATCTACATATTTGCAAGGCTTTTTCTGCCATAGTGCACAATTATAGCTGGGATGGTCTGCGAAACAATTAATTAAGGGAGGGTAATTGATGAGAAAGAGAAGGCTACGAGGAGGTATAACGGCCTTGTCGGTGCTTGCTGCTATTGGCATGGCATCGGGAATAACGGCATTTGCGGCGGATGACACACAGTCTGAAGCTGTGGATACGGGAAAGGGACTGGAGTATGTATATGAGTCGTCAGGCTCTACACCATCAGGTGTCACGCTCAACGGCAATTCGGTAATCATAAAGCAGTCGCCGAATTCCACTGACAGCGAGCAGTTATTAAATATTTACAATGACAAAGACAGGGATGGAATCCTTGATGAGGGCGAGGAAGCTTTCGCATTGGATGGAAGCACAGACATACAATATGGCAATATATATGGAATCTATCATGGTAATGGCAGTTCGCCGATCTCCATAACCATAGACGGTGCTGAACTGCCTGCTGTATATGGAGCATTTGAGAGCACTGTTGAGACTCCGGAGAACATGACTGCGGTAACTATCAGTGTGAAGGGCGACGCGGCAGTTGAAAGTCTGTATGGACTTTTCAGGACATATTGTACTGGTGGTGTACTGATAGACACGGAGAAGTCAGTTAAGATAAAGACGCTCTATGGTCTCAGCACATCGACCATAGATGGAGACATCACGGAGAATATCAATTATAGCTGTGACGGCAACACATTTGTCACACTGGCTACAGATGGATATTACACAGGAAAGGCTTATACGATAAATGGCGATGCAGTGTTCAATATGAACGGTGCCGGCATCAGTTCCGTGTATATTGTGCAGAACGGAGCTGTGCTCAGCAAGACACTGACGGCCAAGGTGACTGACTCCAAGGTAGACAATCTGTGCGGAGTTTCCCAGAGCGCAAAGGTTGATGGTGACGTGAGCCTTACATTTGACGGAATATCAGCCGTAAAGGATGGAAGCAGTGCCAGTGTATATGGTGCGTCAAGTGCGGCTATCCTTGGAAATCTGGACCTTAAGCTGAAAAGCCAGTCTGGATCAGAGATGTCTGTGTATGGCACCAATAATACAAATATAAAGGGAAATGTAAATGTCAGCGTTGATGGCTCAGGAGCAAAGTTCAACACCATATATGGAATGTATGGCGGTATGCTGGGTGGAAGGGCTGATATAGATATAAAGAACTGCGCTGCCGGTTACACAACATGTGGCATGAATTCGGTTTCGTTCAGTCAGACTCAGCCGGAGGAAGAAGGAACATATACGTATACTGTGAACATGGAGAATATCACTGGTGCCAGCGGCAGGGTATATGGAATTTCAAATTGTTCCGGTATCACTTCTGCCAGCGTTGTAATGAAGGCTGTGGCAACAACAGATACATTAAATGGCATGTATCTGAGCACAGGTGTAAAAGGTGATATAAAGGCAGAACTTTACAACTGTAATGCAGCCTATGTAAAAGCTCTGGAGCTGTCAAATGTGACGGTAAATGGTTCTGTAGATGCCATAGTTTCGGGCTGCAGCATTACGAGATCTCTGAATGTAGAGCAGGGCGGAAGCATCAGTAAGGATCTTAACATAAGCGTCAGCAACGTTATCAGCAGTTCAGCACAGTTTGTATACGGCGGTAGCTGTCTGGGAAATATGACGGTCAATGTGGATGGCATGAATGATGAATCCATAGTAGACGAAAATGGCGATCCGCTTGTGAACTCGTATGAATACGCGGGCAGCGACATGTTTACCATGATGGGCAACTTTGCACTGGCAGGGGAACTCAAGGCGGATATAGCAAAGATACATTTTGCAAAATGTGGACTCGCCGGAGGTGATTACAGTTGCGGAAATATCGGAACAAAGGTTGACATAACGTTGTCAGACAGCAGTATAAATGGACTGGCGGGAAATAATATTTTCTATCTGGCAAATGAGAGCTATTCCGGTTCAACCGAGAATACAGTTCCTGTTGATATAAAGATCAACAACACAGATTTTACAAATGCAGACGGAATAAGCTTCCGGATGTATATAGGTAATAACAAGGATGCAAAAGTTACATTTGATGACAAGTGCAGTATGCCGGAGAAGTATTATATGGCTCCAAGCATGAATACCACCGGCTCATCTGTCATAACATATGGACAGAATATATATTATGGCGGACAGAATCTTGTGATAGACAAGGATGTAACTGCTGACAATATTTACTTTGGTAACTTCACAGAGAACGGAAGCCAGGGCAATGCCGTGATCGTTATCAACAAGGGGGTAACGGTAACTGCAAATGAGGGTATATATGCAGCAGGCGGTTCAAACATACTCCACAGTGGAATCCTCAAGGGAACATTTAAGGCGACTGATGGGTATCTGCCAAATATATTCTCAAAGGGGGGCGTAATAGAGGACTCGGCTGTAGGGGATGTTGCAAATGTAAATTATTCATTGGATGTTGTGTCCAACGAGAAGGCAGCAACGTACACCATGACAGGCAAGACGTCACAGTATATTGATCCTGATGGTACATATGTCAAGGGCGGCGCAGATGTCAAGATAACACCGACCGTGAACAAGGGATATATTCTTGACAAGGTGACCTTCAGAGGTCAGAGCGACACAGCGGAAAATTCAGCGGTTGAAGCAAATGGCGTGTACACGTTCAGCATGCCGAACGAGCCTTGTACAGTGACGATCGCAACGACAGGAAAGCAGATCGTGGTATCCAAGACAACTGTTGATCCATCGGCACTGCTTGGAAAAGAATACACAGCAGCTTCACCTCTCTATGACATGGCAGATCTTGTCATATCAAACGACGCAAGAGAGGGCGAGGTCACATACGAGATCGACGAGACAAATGGACTTCCTGAGGGACTCTCATTGATCGATGGCAAGGTTGTCGGAACGGCAAGCAAGCTTTATGAAGATGGAAAGAATGTCATAGTACATGTGACAGGAAGAAATGGTTCAAAGGCACAGCTCTCACTGAATGTGATCGTCTCAAATGAGGAGAAGAAGCAGGACAACCAGGATGGCCGAATCGTAGTTGACGAGGATGAGAAGACTATATGTCTCAACGGAACATCAGTGGTCATCCAGGCAAAGGACGACACAGAGACAGAGATATACGTGGACGACAATCAGGATGGACAGGCAGATGGCAAGAAACCTCTGTACACCGGAGATCTGTCGGAGTACACGATAACAGGTGTCGAGGACAACGCCATAAGACGAAATATCAGGATCACCATGACGGGGGGAAATGTAAAAGCAATATACGGTGCAAAGGATTCAGAGCTTTCATATAAAGGCGGCGATGCGGTGAGTATAAATATCCGTGGTGGTAAGGCAGCAACTATGTATGTTCTGTCGAATTCAACCGTGGATGGAACCATAGCATATGAGATCGCAGAGAACACTGTAGATAAGGGCGGATTTGCAGCGGATACAACATCAAAATATACCGGTGCATTCATGAGAAACAGCAAGGATATCGTAACTATCAGAGGAACCTACGTTGTGAATAAGAAGCTCACGGCAATGGCTCTGATAATCTATGACAGTGCGGCAGTTGATGTAAATGCTCCTGTTGAGGTAACGGATTATGTGTCACTGAACGAGAGATCATCCGCAGTATTTAACGATACGCTGACCGCTGACAGGCTTGGTTATTCAAAGTATGCCAAGGCAGTTGTGAATGGAGATACGAAGCTTGCGGCTCTCAATATGACACAGTATGACACGACACTCACAATAGGCGAGGATGCGCTGTTTGATGTGGGCAAGGTCAACATGACATCAGGCTGGGCAAGAGTATATCAGAAGGGTACGCTCAAGTGTCCTTCAGACCAGTTCAGCAACACAGGTGTGTGGGTGGCAGCAGGAAAATTTGCAGATGATATAGATGCCAGCGGCTGGACAGGAGTGTATTACAGCTATGCAGGCGGCTCAACAAACATGGACAACACATCAGCAAAATTGGCTGCACAGTCATATGTAGTTGAATATGAGAATGTCAAATATGTTGCCTGCAAACAGGCGATCACAGTTAGCTATACCGATGTGCCGGGTTACACAGCCTATGTGTCGGCAAATGGCGGCGAGCCGGTACAGGGAAGCAACGGAAGTGCAAAGGTGACAGGCCCGGATTCATCTATGTCTATTGTAGTGGATTATGTGGCAGACCAGATAGACATCAGTAAGGAATACGCAGATCCGATTCTGGCGGCGGAGACCAAGTACACAGCGGATTCACCAGCGTACGATCTCACGATCCTCAAGGTTACAGGAGATACCACAAAGAATTATGGAACTGACATGCAGTACAGACTGAAGAGCGGTTCGACACTTCCATCAGGACTTGTGCTTGAGTCGGGTAAGATAACAGGAACAGCCAAGAATGCAGGTGAAAGCACAGTAGTATTTGTCATAACAGGACGAAATGGAACACCGGTTGATTTCCCAGTGGTATTCAAGGTACTGCCGGCAGGCACGGAGATACCTGATATCAACAAGCTTGGTGTATCTGTGAACACAGAGGATAAGACCATTGATCTCGGTGGAAATTCAGCAGTGATAATAGTTGATCCGTCGGATAGCAGCAAGAGCTCAGTATATCTGGATGCTGATCACAACGGAGTGGCAGACGACAACAGACCACTCAGAATAGACCAAGAGGTTACATATGATCTGTCAGGCTACAGCATATCAGGCTATACGGACACAGCAAATAAATACACCGGTGACATATCGGTGACACTCAGAAGCGGAAATGTCGGCAATATATGTGCTGCGGGTTCAACTGACAGCAAGGCAGACCGAGTGACGATAGATGGAAATGTAACCATGACGATCATGAGCGGTTATGTGTCAGGCACTGTAGCTGCGGCAGGAAACGCTGATGTCAAGACAGTGACCTTCGCGGCAGAGGACGGAAGAGCAGGAAGCGTGGTATACGGTGCGTACAATACAAATGCGGAGAAGGTAGACTTCACATTTGCAAAGTCTGCACAGATGTACACACCGAAATCAACCAAGTCTGAGAATATGTATGTTACATCGGGTGGATCAGTATCCGGTGATGTGGATATAAGAGTTGGTATAACTGATCATTACAATACATTTATATACGGTGCGGATTACATGAACAAGCGCTCCTACTTCAACGGAGTGTCGGGAACAGCCGTATCCGGAAATGTGAACTGTGTGGTTGATGGAAGATGGTGCGCTGAGAAGTGCAACAACTTTGTCCAGCAGTCAGATGTGAAGGGAGATCTGTATGCCGAGATAAAGTCAGGAGAACTCAGAAAAAATGACGTCAACAATGAGCATAGCAAGGCATTGGTATTTAACTATGGTTACAGCATTGGAAATATATACGTCAAGGCAGGAACAGAGGGCGCTGTCACAGGTGACTTTGTACTTGCGGCAGGCGGTAAGGTTGGCAAGGTAGAGTATGTAGACGAGAATGCAAAGTCCACAGCTACTGTAAAGGGCACCGCTGACAATTACCAGGTTGAGAGTCTGGGTTCACTGTATATGTCTCTCGCCGGCAAATTAACTATAGGCGGAGACTACACACTTGACAGAGAGGTGGAGGTAAAACAGCTTGAGATCCTCAAGGATTCAAAGCTGACCATCGCCGAGGGCGCAGCTCTTACAAATACATCGACAGCGACAGTTACCGGTGATGTTGAGAACCTTGGCACATGGAATGTGGACGGCGCTCTGACTATGACAGGATCACTGGTCAACAGAGGTGCATGGAATCTGAAAGGAAATGTTCAGGCTTCAGCAACAGTAGATAACTACGGGGATATCACAGCAGCAAATAGTGAGAGACTCACGCTGAATACAAGTGCAAAGCTCATCAACAGAGCTGATGCACAGTTTACATTTGGCAACCTCACAAACAGTGCAATGATCGTAAACTATGGTAATATGAAGCAGCTTGCATATACGTCAAGTCTTGGAAGCGGAAGCATACTCACCACAGTGATCCCGGATATGGTGTACGCACTGAAAAATTACAGCGCCATTTTCTACAAGCTGGATGTGGATTATCCTGCATATTGCTTTAAGGATGGCGATGCAAAGATAGAGAAGAGTTCATCGGCAACAAGATGTCAGAAGAAGTCAGGTGTTGACGGTGACGATGCACTCTATATACAGGGTGGCAAGTCGTTCTACATCACAATAGACGGTGAGCCGATAGATGGAATGGCGGTGGATTCAGTTGTATTTGGACCGGATGACACAGCCATGACTACAAGTAACAACCGTCTCTGGAGCGGCGTCATGACATATGAGCCGGCAACAGTTACGGTAAATATGGCAAAGCAGGAGGCCGTAAATATAACTCTCGCAAAGACAGAGGATACAGTTAAGGCGCAGGTTGGAAAGACAACCACAAAGGATGAGCCATTATATGATCTGACAGCCATAGAGATCCAGAATGATGAAGCTGTGGACAACGGATATGTGTTATACTCCCTTGCAAAGGGACAGACACTTCCGGCAGGACTTGTGATATACGATGGAAAGGTATATGGAACGCCGAAGACTGCAAGTGCTGAGGCACAGACAGTCAAGTTCACGGTGAGAGGACAGAATCAGACAGTGGCTGAGTTCACACTGATCATATCCAGCGTGGAGAAGGGAATACCTTCATTTACTGCCGGAAAGGCGGGCGACGCATATGCCGGCAAGACCCTTGCGGATGTGGAGCTTCCAACATCGGCAGCAGGAAAGTACATGTGGGCAGATGGAACACAGCAGGTAGGCAAGGCCGGAACAAGCGAGACCTACGATGCATACTTTGTTCCAGACGACACAGCAAACTATGACTGGAGCAAGATCGATGCAGCAGAGGGAACATATGAGGAACTGGAAGACGGAAGTGTGAGAATTGCAGTGAAGCTTTCAGTGTATGTGAGAAAGCAGGATCCTGTATTTACAGTTCCTGAGAATGTCACAGCTACATACGGAGACACTGTTGGCAAGATACTCCTGCCTGAGACAACAGGTGGAATGTTCATCTGGGAGAATGCAGATGAATCTGTGGGAGAGGTTGGAACAAAGACTTTCCTTGCAACATTTGTACCTGAAGATGAGGATGTATACGAGAGAGCAGAGCATGTGGAGATAACTGTTCAGATTCTTCCTGCAAATGCAGTATTTACTCAGGCGATAGATTCACTGAGTGCTAAGGAGAATATGACTCTTGCAGACATAGAGCTTCCAGAGCGCGAGGATGGAGTATACACATGGTATACAGACAGAACGACAAAGGTTGAGGATGGCAATACATACAAGCTTTGCTTCAAGCCTGCAGACACAGTAAATTATGACTGGACATCAGTTACAGGATGGAACAGGGCTTACAATGGAGTTGTATTCAATGTAAAGATCACCATCGAGAAAGAGCCGGAGCAGCATGTACACGATTACGGCAATAAGTACAAGAGCGACAGCAGATCTCACTGGTATCAGTGCTCATGTGGAGAGAAGTCAGGCCTGGCAAATCACACATGGGACAAGGGCGCGATAACGACCAAGCCTACAGACACAGCGGCAGGTAAGAAGACATTTACCTGTACCAAGTGTGGATACAAGCGTTATGAGTCAGTAGCTGCCCTTGGAATAGACATAGGAAATTCCAAGAACAATGTGGTCGTAAGCGGTATAGAAAAGAATGGATATACATACACAGGATCATCTATCACTGTTAAATCGCTTGCGCTGAGGAGAGGCAAAACAACACTGAAGAATGGTGTGGATTACACCGTACAGTACAAGAACAACAAGAATATCGGTACAGCGACAGTAAAGATCACTGGTAAGGGTAATTACAGAGGCTCCGTCAGCAAGACATTTGCTATCAAGGCTGGCAAGGGCAAGATATATAAAGTTGCGCAGAAGGGCGTGCCTGGCTATCTGAAATACAAGGTGACAAATGCCGCTTCAAATGGCAAGGGAACAGTGACACTTGTTGGAAGTACAAGCAAGAAGAGCGACAAGAAGTTCAAGTCACTCACGGTTGCATCCAGTGTCAAGATCGGTGGAGTGAACTTCAATGTTACGGCTGTAGGAGCGAAAGCATTTACAGGACGCAAATATCTCACCACAGTTGTGATCGGAGGAAACGTTAAGACCATAGGCGGTGCAGCATTCAGCAAGTGTGGAAAGCTTGGAAAAGTTACCATAAAGTCTACAAGGATAACGACTATCGGTAAGAATGCTTTCCGGGGTGTCAAGAGCAATGTGAAGATATATCTTCCTAAGAAGAAATATGACGCATATGCAAAGAAGCTCAAGGCGAAGGGAATGAACACTCCTAAGAAAGCTGTATACAAAAAGTCAAAATAAATGAAATGCGTTGATGTGTTGGCGGGACAGTCACAGATGATGTGGCTGTCCTGTTTTTTATGTGAAGATCGTTCTGGTGTAAAACCATGAGTGTAGTGACAGGAAAGATATAATCTGCTATACTGAACATATGTTTGTGAATATATGGAGGACTGTATGGATAATTTTATAGATGAACTGAATGAACAGCAAAAGGAGGCAGTGACCGCCACAGAAGGGTATGTGCGCATAATTGCGGGAGCGGGAACCGGCAAGACAAAGGCGCTCACTTACAGGTATGCGTATCTGGTGGACGAGCTTGGAATATCCACATCGAATATACTGTGTGTCACATTTACAAATAAAGCGGCGAGGGAGATGAGCAAGCGTATCAGACAGATGATCGGGGACAGTGATACGGGATACATCTGTACATTTCACGGCTTCTGTGTGAAGCTTCTGAGGGAGGATATCCATGTCATCAATTATCCTCAGAACTTCGTGGTGATGGACAGCGAGGACACGGAGGAGATACTCAAAACTGTGTACGAGAATGCCCATATACAGTCGAGAACATATACATTTGACATGGCCAGGGATCACATATCGGCTATGAAGAACGAGATGCAGCATATCGCATATTTGGCGGACATAAGCAACGACAGACTGCTGGCGGATTATGAGAACGCCTCAGACATTCCTGAAAAAGTATTTCTGGGATACCTGTACGAACAGAAGAAGGTGTATGGACTTGACTATGATGATCTCATAACCATTGCGCTCCACATCCTCAGAACTGATGCGGAGAAATGCCGCAAATGGCAGGAACGCATGATGTATGTCATGGTGGACGAGTTTCAGGATGTCAGCGGTAACCAGTATGCGCTGGCGGAGATACTCAGCGGCTATCACAGGAATCTGTTCATCGTGGGCGATCCGGATCAGACCATATATACGTGGCGCGGGGCAAGGATAGAGTACATACTGGAATTCGACAAGAACCATGAGAATACACAGACCATATTCCTCGACACGAATTATCGTTCAACTCCTGACATACTGGCGGTGTCCAACTCACTGATCGAGAAGAACAGGAACAGACTGCCCCACAGGCTTGTGGCTGTGAAGCCGTCTGAGGCACGCCCTCTGTACGTACATTCCAGGACCACCGGGGATGAAGCCCAGTGGGTGACAAATGAGATAAAAAGACTGGTTGAGGCGGGCACAAAGTACAGTGACATAGCCGTTTTGTACAGGTCACATTTCGTGTCGAGAAGCATAGAGGAAGCATTTATCAAGACAAAGATCCCGTATATCCTCTACAGCGGAACGGAGTTCTACAAACGCAAGGAGATAAAGGATGTGCTGGCATATCTCAGGATGGTGGCATACGCGGATGATCTGTCATTTCGCAGGGTGATAAATGAACCAAAGCGGAACTTTGGCAAAAAAAGAATGTCGATGCTGAAGTCGTACTGTGAGACTCACAGATGCTCACTGTACAGCGGTCTTCAGGATCTTCTGGAGGAGAAGACTGTTAAGTCGACAGGTGTTTCAGCCTTTGTCGAGATCATAGAAAATTTCAGGAAGACATACAAGGAGAAAAGTCTGTCAGACCTTGTGACAGAGCTCATGGCAGCCACGGGCTACGAGGCGATGCTCAGACAGGCAGGCGAACAGGAAAGGATGGACAACCTGGCAGAGCTGAAGCAGTCGATAGACGAATATGAGAAGACCTCCGGTGAGGAGAATACGCTGGAGGAATATCTGCAGAGCATAGCTCTCTACACGAACAATGACAGGGAGAAGGACAAGGATTCTGTGACGATGATGACCATACACACCGCAAAGGGCCTGGAGTTCCCATATGTGTTCGTGTGTGGTGTAAATGAAGGTATATTCCCAAGCAAGCACGTGGACACTGAGGCAATGCTCGAGGAGGAACGACGCATGGCATACGTGGCATGTACCAGAGCGGAGCGCGGTCTGTACATCAGCGATGCCGAGGGGCTGAACTATGATGATTCATTTAGATATCCTTCTAGATTCATATTCAATATAGACCGGGAAGCCATCGACTACGTGAACGAGCTCCCACAGCGCCTTGTCGACGACACGAAGAGCTACATAGCCGCAAATGAAAGCCGCTATATGCCGCTGGACACCGAGCTAAAGCCCGGCGACCGGGTGAGACATAAGGTGTTCGGCGAGGGCACGATAACCGGTATCAGGGGAGATATAGGGTGCTATGTGGTTAAGTTTGATAGGGTGGAGACGGAGAGAAATTTGAAGATTGGGGTGGGGCTGGAAAAACTCGGTTAATGAAATAGACATGGGCAGACCACTAGAATGTGGGCTGTCCTTTTCACTTTGTTTGGTGAGGAAAAAACAGTACAGCAAATGGAGTAGAATTGTATAAAAGGTTTTTTAGAAGGCGGTATGGTAAAAGGATGGTTAAGATTGTTAATTATGTGGAAACAATGGCATAAGTAGTCGGAAAAAAGAGGAAGAGCAGTTTTACATATAGAAAGATATATTGTAAAATATAAAAAGGTGTATGCAAAACGAAAGGACATAAAAACTATAACATTTGTAAAACTAAAATATGAACTGTAATAAAAGCTTGTATTTTATATAAATCATAAAGGAGGTAAAAATGTATTATTTGGTTCATACAGTGAGTGTGATAATTAGACAGTTTTTTGTATCAAACCCATTTGAAAATGCAGCCATAGAAGTACCATTTGGTCCAGTTTTTTTCAACATGATAATAGGGGCAGCGCTTGTGCTAATTACATATATGGTTGTAGGGATATTTTATAAAAGAAGAAGTTCACCAGCAGTAGGTAGTATGTTATTTCTCTTGTTTTATTTAGTACATAATGGGTTATTGGTATTGATGTCGAAAGTCGAATTTAATAAAATTCTAATTGGAATTATATTAGTGGCATATATGGCATTTCTTACTATTTCAAAAAAGGTAGTAATGCGCATAACATGTGATATTTAATATAAAAAGATAAAATGCAGGAGAGATTAGATGGTAGACACAAAAAAAGAACAGGAACGAGATGAACTTCATCGCGCCATCTGGGCGATAGCAGATGAACTACGTGGAGCTGTGGACGGATGGGATTTCAAGAATTATGTATTAGGAACGATGTTCTATAGATATATTTCTGAAAACCTTTGTAATTACATAAATGAGGGCGAGGCAGAGGCTGGTAATACAGACTTTGATTTTGCTGTGATGCCTGATGAGGAGGCAGAAGAAGCTAGGGAAGGTCTGGTAGAGGAAAAGGGATTCTTTATTCTTCCGAGTGAGCTGTTCTGTAATGTCAGAGCAAGGGCGGCAGAAGACGAAAATTTGAATGAGACACTTGAAAGAGTATTTAGGCATATAGAGGATTCCGCAAAGGGCAGCGAGGCAGAGAATGATTTTGCAGGACTCTTTGATGACTTCGATGTTAATAGTAATAAGCTTGGTTATACTGTTGCCAAGAGAAATGAGAAACTTGTAAAGCTCCTCAATGGGGTGGGGGATATGAATCTTGGCGATGTGAAAGATCATTCCATAGATGCATTCGGTGATGCGTATGAGTATCTCATGACTATGTATGCGTCAAATGCAGGAAAGTCCGGCGGTGAGTTCTTCACGCCTGCGGATGTGTCTGAACTTCTTACAAGGCTTGGAACAGTTGGCAAGACCGAAATAAATAAGGTATACGATCCTGCCTGCGGATCTGGTTCATTGTTGCTTAAGGCGGAAAAGGTTCTAGGTAGGGAAGCCATCAGAAACGGATTCTATGGACAGGAAATAAATATAACTACATATAACCTGTGCCGTATAAATATGTTCCTTCATGATGTTGGATTCGATAAGTTTGATATAGCTTGCGAGGATACACTTACCAGCCCGCAGCATTGGGATGACGAGCCATTTGAGCTTATAGTGTCTAATCCGCCGTATTCAATAAAATGGGCTGGCGACGAGAATCCACTTCTTATAAATGATCCAAGATTTTCTCCTGCGGGAGTATTGGCTCCTAAGAGCAAGGCGGATATGGCATTTATAATGCATAGTTTGGCATGGCTTGCGTCAAATGGAACTGCAGCGATAGTATGCTTCCCTGGCATTATGTATCGTGGTGGCGCAGAGCAGAAAATCAGAAAATATCTTGTAGATAATAACTATGTGGATTGCATCATACAGTTGCCAAGCAATCTGTTCTTTGGAACTTCAATAGCAACGTGCATTATGGTTATGAAGAAGAATAAGACAGATAATAAGACTTTGTTTATAGATGCAACCAAGGAGTGTGTCAAGGTTACAAACAACAATAAACTGACACCGGAGAATATAGATAGAATTGTAGAAACATTTACAAAACGTGAAGATGTTCAGCATTTTTCACATCTGGCTACATATGAAGAGGTATCTACAAATGACTATAACTTGTCTGTGTCAATATATGTTGAGGCTGAGGATACGAGGGAGAAGATTGATATTGTAAAGCTAAATGCGGAGATTAAAGAGATCGTTGCTCGTGAACAGGTGCTTCGTGATGAAATTGATAAAATTATTGCAGAAATTGAGGAGGGCGTATGAGTAAGTTAGATGAATTGATTGCTGAGTTATGCCCAGATGGAGTGCCATTTAAGAGAATAAAGGATGTGTACACAAGATTAAAGGGAACACCAATTACTGCGGGAAAAATGAAAGATATTGCTAGTGATGAGGGAGAAATAAGAATTTTCGCTGGTGGAAAAACAGTTATTGATGCGCATGAGGAAGATATTCCAAAAGCAAACATTACACGTGTTCCAGCAGTTCTTGTTCAAAGTCGAGGTGTTATTGATTTTGTGTATTACGATAAAGCATTTACTTTTAAAAATGAAATGTGGGCATATACAGCAGAAAATGATGTTAGTGTAAAATTTTTGTACTATGTATTGAAAAATAATATTTCATATTTTCGTGAAGCAGCATCAGGAATGGGATCTTTACCTCAAATTTCATTAAAGATTACTGAGGATTATAGACTCCCCGTACCTCCTCTTGAGGTACAACGTGAAATAGTCCATATTTTGGACTCTTTCACGTTGCTTACAGCCGAGCTTACAGCCGAGCTTACAGCTCGTAAGAAACAGTATGCATTTTATCAGAATAAATTATTAAGATTTGATAATAAAGTTAAGATAGTTAATTTATCGGATATTGCAGATATTGGGACAGGTAGTAGTAATACAAATGAAAGTATTGATGATGGCAGATATCCCTTTTATGTTAGATCCCAGGAACCGTTGCGAAAAAATGATTTTGAATTTGATGAAACTGCAATAATTACAGCAGGAGATGGAGTAGGTGTAGGTAAAGTTTTTCATTATGTTGAAGGAAAATATGCATTACATCAAAGGGCATATAGAATACATATTAATAGTCCGGAAGTGTTGCCAAGATATTATTTTCATTATATGAGAGCGACATTTTTATCATATATTCAAAAATCCATGTTTCAAGGTTCTGTTGCGTCAATAAGGAGACCGATGTTAAATGCGTTTCCAGTACCAATACCACCATTGGATGTCCAACAAAGATTAGTTAATGTATTGGACAATTTTGAATTGATTTGTTCTGATTTGGGCATTGGATTGCCGGCTGAAATAGAGGCACGCCAGAAACAATATGAATATTATAGAGCTGTACTGTTGACATTTGCAGAGACAGGAAAGACAATCCTAACAGACAGACAGACAGACAGACAGACAGACAGACAGACAGACAGACAGACAGACA
>ENA-OWPP01000313-OWPP01000313.1-human-gut-metagenome-genome-assembly--contig:-NODE-313-length-58368-cov-6.457325_pt1 | contig 58368 bp, 49 predicted proteins | sample MGYA00248265_ERZ651848 | MGnify/ENA primary metagenome ERZ651848 (study PRJEB26924, sample SAMEA4378233) | human gut metagenome | biome: human gut; feature: human-associated habitat; material: faeces...
ATCCTTGAAAAAATGGGTCAACCAAAAGACGCATACGACCGTGTTACAGACCGTGCTGGTCACGATTTGCGTTACGCGATCGATTCAACAAAATTGCGTGAAGAACTTGGTTGGGAACCACAATTCACAAACTTCGAATCAGGTTTGGAAGAAACGATCAAGTGGTACACAGATCACCAAGATTGGTGGAAAGCCGAAAAAGACGCTGTTGAAGCTAACTACGCTAAGACACAAGAAGTGCTTAAATAATTGGAAAGTCTATCACTTTAAAGTTAGTGATAGATTTTTCTGTTAAGAACTGTTAGGAGAGATGATGAATAGAAAAGAATGGATTGAATATTTTGAAGCGATTAATAATCGTAAGCCCACCATCCAGGAGTGTCAGCAGGCTCTTCTAAATGGTGAATTTGTTATGGAAGAAAAACAAGTTAATTTTTCCAACAATGGAAATTCCGTTACTGCAGGAACCATGCCTTTACCAAATCAAATGGTTAACCAACCTTATGCACAGCAAATGGTCTTTGTTAAGAAGAAAAAGTTTGGGAAGAAGACTTTTATTGGTTTGGGTATTGCTTTATTTCTTATTGTAGCAACAAGTCTTGGCCTCTTTTTGTTTTCTTCCAAAGGAACAAACTTGGGTGGCTTGTGGGTAAATGGTAACAATACCGCTCTTGTTTATGAGTTAAATGGAAAGAAGTCAAAACTTGTTGCAGGCCATAGGGAAGAAGAAATCAAAGAAATCTCTATTGGTCAGAAAGTAAGACAGAAGTTTGAAAAAAACTTAGAGGACGTCAGTGATTCAAAACTAAAAACGATTGCTGATTTTGACAAGAAATACCAATTACAGACCAAAGAGATCATCCTGGTAAAGACGGAAGTGTTTGGATACTATAATCTGATTCAGAAAGATGGGACAAACTTAGTTCTAGATTTATTCTTATCAGACCTCCACTACGGAACAAGAAGTACCAAAGATTTAAAAAAGACATGTCTTTTTCATAAGGCAGAGGTTCCAAAAGTTTTTGTTGGGCAATGGAAAAAATTTGATTCTGATGATGATTCAGAAGTAGAAGGGACTATCTCTGAAAATGGGGTTGTTACTACAGATTCTGATGGTAAAGATATCTTAATTGCTAAGCCTTTAAAAGAATATCTGGTGGATCAATCAGGCAGCGTAGATAATGGTAAGGTGCAAAAAGAGTTTGCTAAAATACAGAAGTCTCTTAAGTCACATGGTTATCATGCTAAGAGTGTTAATGACATCTACCACGATGCGAGCAAGTCATACTATTATGTCGTTGTGGATGGTGGTAAGCGCATTATTATCTTGGAGGATAGCTTCAACCTACTCTCTTATACAGGTTATATTGAAAGAGAAGACGTGAGCTAATCACGATATCTCTATTAGATAAGAAGTACTTAAATAATAGCCCAAAACCTATCATTCCTCTGGGAGTGATAGGTTTTTTGGGGTTACAAGGGCATATTAACTTATAACAGCGACACAAATGATTACATAAATGTTACAAAAATTACACAAATTACTTGATTTTTGTAACAGAATAGATATAATAGACATATAGAAAAGAGGTTTATGAAAATGAAAAGAAAAGTTATCCGTGTTTGCTCACTTGTATTGTTGTCAGTTGCTGTTTCTACAACCCTTGTCGGATGTAGCTCTAAGTCAGAAAAAGACACTGCATCATCATCTACAACTTCAACGTCTAAAGTAGTGAAGTCATCAGCAAAGACAAAAACAGCTGAAAAGAAGTCTGATAAAAAGGCCAAGACAGAGAATTCAGCTTCAAAGGATTCTCAAGGTCAAGAAGAAGTGAGTGCTCCTGAAGCTAGCTCATCAAAAAATCAAGCCACAGCAGGAACTGATGGTCAAGCAGGGACAAGTAGCAGTGCTGTATCTGAGTCAAACAAGTCTAGTCAAGCAACAACTGATACTCAAAGCGACGCTCCTGTTCCAGCAGCTTTAGTAGGAACTTGGACAGGTACCAGTCCTCAAGCAACAGACATTAGTTTTACAGTTGATGCTGATGGCAACATCACTTCAAAAGCTAATTTCAATGTAGATTACGAACCTTACCGTCAAAGTTCAACGACTGCTAAAGCCGTTCAAATTTCTGGTAATCTCTACGTTTGGGAAGGTGGCGATTTTTCAACCTTGCTTCCTGGTATTACTGGACTAGGGGGAGCTGGTTTCCAAGCTAAGCCTGGTTTTATTCTTGAAAATGGAAGCTACACGCCAGTTCAATTCATTTCAGACTTGGGCCCAACCTTTGATTATAGCAACTACAATGCTTTCCCATTCTCATTAACAAAATAATAGGAAGAGGCTATCTGAAGAGATAGCTTCTTTTTTGCGTCAAACTCTTCTTTTTCAAGGTCTCATTTCTGCTTAAAAAATGGTAGAATAGTTACATGCAAACAAAACCAACGTCAGCCTATGTGCATATTCCATTTTGCACACAAATTTGTTATTATTGTGACTTTTCCAAGGTCTTTATTAAAAATCAGCCCGTTGATGACTACCTACGGGCTTTGATTCGTGAGTGGGAGCTTTTAGATATCAAGGAACTTCGCACCCTTTACATTGGTGGTGGGACACCGACAGCTATTTCTGCCGAGCAATTGGACTATCTTTTAAGCAATCTTCAGAAGAACTTGGATTTGTCTAAGCTGGAGGAATTTACCATCGAGGCCAATCCTGGTGATTTGACACTTGATAAGATTGAAGTACTCAAAAAATCTGCTGTTAATCGGGTGTCTTTAGGGGTTCAGACTTTTGATGACAAGCACTTGCGTCAAATTGGCCGCAGTCACAATCAAGCACAGATTTATGAAAGCATTGATAGCTTGAAGGCTGCTGGTTTCCATAATATTTCCATTGACCTCATTTATGCGCTACCTGGTCAAACCATGAATCAGGTCAAGGAAAATGTGAGAAAGGCACTGGAACTGGATATTCCACACCTAAGTCTCTACAGTTTGATCTTGGAACATCACACGGTCTTTATGAATAAGATGCGTCGGGGTAAGCTCAATCTCCCAACTGAGGATTTGGAAGCAGAGATGTTTGACTATATTATCCAAGAGTTGGAAAAGAATGGTTTTGAGCATTATGAGATTTCCAACTTTACCAAACCTGGGATGGAGAGTCGTCACAATCTCATGTACTGGAATAATGATGAGTATTATGGTGTTGGTGCTGGAGCCTCTGGTTATGTCAATGGTGTTCGTTATCGTAATCGAGGGCCGATCCAACATTACCTAAAGGCTATAGCAGAGGATGGCCATGCTAGACTCAATGAAGAATATCTGACTAAGGCAGAGATGATGGAGGAGGAGTTCTTCCTTGGTTTACGTAAAAAGTCAGGTGTGTCTATCAAACGGTTTGAAGAGAAGTTTGGCTTATCATTCGCGGATACTTATGGGGATATCGTGAAAAAACTACAGGAAGATGGGCTCTTGGTTAAGGATCCTGAGGTGGTTCGTATGACCAAACGAGGACTCTTTCTGGGAGATAGTGTCGCTGAGCAATTTATCTTGGAGGATTAAATGGGATTAAAATTTAGTATTCCTTATCAGATTCCGTTTTATGAGACGGATATCACGCATCAGGTAAAATTACCACACTTACTGGCTTTTTCATTGCAAGTATCTGGTATGCAGTCAGAGTCTCTGGGTAATACGGATAAGGAAGTTTTTGATAAATATGGTCTAGTTTGGATTGTGACAGACTATGCGATTGAGATTGACCGCCTGCCTCGTTACAATGAAAAGGTGACCATTACAACGGAAGCCGTTTCCTATAATAAGATTTTTTGTTACCGTAATTTTTACATCACGGATGAAACTGGTCAACAAATCATGCTCTTTAAGACTACTTTTGCTCTTATGGATTATGAAACGCGTAAGGTAGCCGAAGTGCCAGATGAGGTGGTAGCACCTTATGGGGCTGATAAGACTAAAAAGTTGCTTCGAGGACCTCGTTATAAGGCTTTGGAAAATCCAATTGAGACGCTTTATCGTGTGCGTTATTTTGACCTAGACATGAATGGTCATGTTAATAATAGCAAGTACTTGGAGTGGATGTTGGATGTTTTCGATTTGGACTTTTTGACCAAGTATACACCAGCCCATATTGACCTCAAGTATGTTAAGGAAATTCATCATGGATCAGAAATTTATTCAGGTTACGAGTTTGACCAAGAAAGTTTGAGCAGTCAACACCAGATTTGTGTGGATGGTAATATTCATGCTCAGGCTATTATCCAATGGAAAGAAATAGGAGACGAGTAGGATGACATATAAAGGTTATTTGATTGATTTAGATGGAACTATTTACAAGGGGAAGGACCGCATTCCTGAGGGAGAAGCCTTTGTTAAGGAGTTGCAGAAGCGTCAGATTCCCTATCTTTTTGTGACGAATAACAGTATGCGTACACCAGAAATGGTCCAAGAACTTTTGCGTAATCAGTGCGAATTGGAAACGCCTCTTGAGACCATTTACACAGCTACTTTGGCGACAGTTGACTACATGAACGATATGAATCGTGGCAAGACGGTTTATGTTATCGGTGAGACTGGGCTTAAATCTGCAATTGCGGAAGCGGGGTATACGGTAGATGAGGAAAATCCTGCCTATGTTGTGGTGGGCTTGGACCGTGAAGTCACTTATGAAATGTTGGTAAAAGCAACGCTTGCCATCCATAAAGGTGCTATGTTCATTGGGACAAACCCAGATTTGAATATCCCAACAGAACGCGGTCTTCTTCCAGGTGCTGGTTCCCTCTTGGCCCTTATTGAGGCAGCAACACGTGTGAAACCAATCGTTATTGGTAAACCTGAAGCAGTCATCATGAATAAGGCTCTTGAAATCCTTGGGACAGAACGTAGCCAAACTATTGTGGTTGGTGACAATTACTTGACTGATATTACAGCTGGGATTAAAAATGACTTTCCAACACTACTTGTGACAACTGGCTTCACCAAGGCGGAAGAGGTTGCAGGTCTACCTGTCAAACCAGACCACGTACTTGCTAGTCTAGCGGAGTGGGATTTTGATGCGAACTAAGATTGAAGCTGTACTGACTCCGATTTGGCTCCTGGCCCTGTCTATCCTAGTGACGATTTATCTGGCATGGGGATTCTATTATTTTGATATTGATTGGATGCATCTTTTGGACTATGTTATTCTTGGCAAGACAGAGCTCTGGCATAATTTCAATGTCCTCATGCAGTACCTGACCTTTCCTTGGGTTGGTCATCTGGCCATGCCTGATTTTCCATCGTCGGAGAGTGGGCTAAAGCATTTTCATGATGTGAAGTGGCTCTTTCATTTGGTACAGGGGCTTGTTATTCTACTGGCTTATCCCGCAACAACTTCTCTCTGGCGAAATGTGAAGAAGGGCACCTTTGGTCTTTATCGTAGGCTTTATATGAGTTTAGCTGTTTTACCAGTCCTTATTGGGGTTGTGGGAGTTTTTCTCGGATTTGATGAGTTTTTTACGCTCTTTCATGAAGCCCTCTTTCCTGGAGATAGCAGTTGGCTCTTTAATCCAATCTTGGATCCGATTATCAATGTTTTACCAGAAGAGTATTTCCTTCAATGTTTTGTGATTTTCTTTATTATTTATGAGGGGTTGATGGTGAGTTTGACCTGGTTGACCCATAAGCAGCTTACAATGTATTTGAAAAAATAAGGAGTAGTTATGTCTATTCGTGATAACCATTTGCATACCCATCATTCCTATGATTCGGATGCGAACTTTACTGACTATTTGACACATTTTGATGGGGAGATTGTAACGACTGAGCATTACGATCTCTCTAATCCTTATACCAAACAGGATGATGTGCCAGACTACGAGGCTTATAGTCACGAAATCGAAAGTCTTAACCTCAAGTATGGCAATCGTATTAAACGTGGCATCGAGATTGGTTATTACCAGCCTAGAGAAAGCGATATTTTAGACTTTTTGGATGGTAAGGACTATGATCTCAAACTGCTTTCTGTTCACCATAATGGGGTCAATGATTATCTTGATGATGAGGTAGCTGATATGGACAAGGCAAGCATTATTCAAGAATATCTGGACAAGTTGGAGTATGCTATTGGTCGTGTGGACGCAGATGTTCTGGCCCATTTTGACTATGGTTTCCGCCTGTTTGATGTGACTGTTGATGAGCTAAAAGCCTATGAGGAGCAGCTCAAACGTATTTTCCAGAAAATTCTTGCTAATGATTTGGCTTTTGAGCTGAATGCAAAGAGTATGTATCTCTATCATCACGAAGATCTTTATCGTTATGCTTTGGGGCTTGTTAAGGATTTGGGATGTTGCAAGTATTCTATCGGTTCTGATGGTCATAAATTAGAGCATTTCCGTCTTAACTTTGATAAGATTCAGGAGCTTTTGAGAGAATTTGATATTACTGAAGATATGATTATATAGCGAAGATGGCTTCAACTGAAGCTGTCTTTTTCTTAAGGGAAACTTAAAGGAAAAGCGTGGTTGTGGGATTTATAGAAGATTTTAAGCTTTGCTTGTTATGCTAATGTCAAGCAAAAGGAACTTATGGTTTCTATCTTATCTTTTAAAATTGGAGGTCTTCTATGAAATTCTTAAAAAGGCATGCCTATGCCTTACTCTTTACCCTTTTTCTGATGGGGGCAAATGTTTATTCCCTTTTAAAGGTCTTTGTCATTCCCTCAGCAGTTTCAACGGTTTCGGCTAATACGACTAGCTCAAGTACAGCTTCGTCGACAGCATCTACCAGCACTGGGAAGGTGACTAAGACGGATACGACTTATAAAGATGACAATATGGAAATTGAAATCACGACGGGTAAAACCAGTGATACCACTTACTATGTTGCCGATATCAAGCTTTCAAGTGCGGACTACCTTAAAACGGCTTTGGCACAAAACACCTATGGTACCAATATTACTGACACCACTTCAAGTATTGCCAAGCAAAATAATGCAATCTTTGCCATCAATGGTGACTACTATGGGGCTAATCAGTCAGGTTATGTGATTAAGAATGGTCAAGTCTATCGTGATACTGATCGAAACAGTGATTACGAGGACCTTGCCGTGTACTCAGATGGTAGCTTCAAGACCTTTAAGGAGAGCGATACAACGGCTCAAAAATTGGTTGATTCAGGTGTTGTGAATACCTTTGCCTTTGGTCCAACCTTGGTTGAAAATGGCAAGGTAGCTGTATCAGAAAATGAAGAGGTTGGTCAAGCCATGGCTGACAATCCACGTACAGCCATCGGAGTTATCGAAGAAAGTGACGGCAGTGTGCACTATATTGTCATTGTCTCTGATGGTCGTACCAGTGAGTCGTCAGGATTGACTCTTTATGAAATGGCAGAGTTGATGAAATCTTATGGCGTGACGACAGCCTACAACCTTGACGGTGGTGGCTCATCTACTATGTACTTCAATGGCCAAGTCATTAACAAGCCAACTACAAACGGAAACAAAATTTCAGAAAGGGCGGTGAGCGATATTGTTTACATCGGTTACTAAAAAATCAGCCAGCAAACACTTTTTCACCTACATCGGTCTAACCATTTTTAGTCTAGTCTTTACTTTTGTTTATGAACGCTTTTCTTATGGGGAATCATCCATGTTTATGCGCATGATGTTCTTCGCACCATTGGCCGGAGCTTTGATTTATCTGCTAACAGGAATGGGAATGTCTTGGGTGAAGAATCGTGCCTCAAAACTTCTCTTTAATTCAGCCATCGCTGTTGTCGCTAGTGCTTGTTTAGTTAAAGGTATTGTTGAAGTCTCAGGCCGTACGACTAGCGTGGATATGCCCTATTGGTATGTGGCAGCAGGACTACTTTGTTTGAGTCTTCTAACAGGATTTATCAGACCTAGAAAACTGGCTTAAAAATGAAAGCTTGGAGTAATGCTTCAGGCTCTTTGTCTTGCTTTGAAAAATTATTTAGGATAAATATGCAAATTATAATATGAAGAAATGATTTCAATTTGGGAAATAGTACAAAGAAATTGTCATAAAAAATAACTGAGCAAGATTTTTTGTGATAGGAATTTAGATAGAATGAGATCTTCTGTAGTGATGAAAGTACTTGAAAAAATTGGTGGTTTCCAGTTGAGCTATCACAGTCAGAAGTCTCTTTAGGGATCCACTTGGTTTGTAAAAAGATACCGCATCAACTTTTTATTTATTTGAACTCAATTTCACAGCAGTTTGTTTTGACTATTAAATATACAAGGAATTCAAGTTTTTATAAAAATATACAAAAAATGCTTGCTTTGTTCTGAATTTTTAGGTAAAATGAACTAAAATCTAAATCGTTGATAGAAAAAGTCAGATCGTTTCACAGAGAATGCGGGAAGCTGAGAACGCATGAGATCAAAGACGACACATTCTTGAGAGCGTATGCGAACTCTGGATGACAGTAGTGTACGACGGGTGGTTCCGTTAGAGACTGGGAGTTACAAGTGCTTCTTTGTGACTTCATGAGGAAGAGGGGGCGACCCCTGTTCGAATTAAGGTGGAACCACGTGCCAACGTCCTTGCAAAAGTTATTTTTGCGAGGACGTTTTTTGTTACACTTTTTTAGAGTGTGTAGCTAGCAGTACACTTGGTCGGAGTTGAACAGAAAGGATAAACTATGGAAATCAAGGGATTACGAAAGATTGAACCCTATGTAGCGGGTAGTCAGCCTGCTGAGAAAAATATCATTAAGTTGAATACTAATGAAAATGCTTATGGACCAAGTCCAGCAGTTCATCAAGCTTTAGCATCCTTTGATGCCCATCAGTTACGAAAGTATTCGACTTTGGATCAAGCAGCATTACGTCAGGCCTTATCTGAACAGTTAGGTGTTCCTGCCGATCAAGTGATTATTGGAAACGGGTCAGACGATATCCTGTCAATGGCTTTCCTAGCTTTCTTTAATAGCGAGGAAGAAGTTTTGTTTCCAGATTTGACCTATGGTTTCTACAAGGTTTGGGCAGATTTGTACCACATCCCTTTTAGAGAAGTGCCTTTGAGCTCTTCATTTGAGGTTGATGCTCAAGATTATCTGGTTGAAAATGGTGGGATTGTCATTACCAATCCTAATGCGCCAACAGGTATTTATAAACCGCTCGATCAAATTGAGGAGATTGTAAAGGCCAACCAGTCGGTAGTTGTGATTATTGACGAAGCCTATATTAACTTTGGTGGGGAGACGGCCTTACCTCTCCTAGAAAAATATGACAATGTGTTTATCACTAGGACCTTTTCTAAGGATGCCTCCCTTGCTGGCTTGCGTGTCGGCTATGGCATAGGAAGTCCTAAACTAATGGCTGTAATCAATGCCGTCAAGAATTCAGTCAACCCCTATAATGTGGATAGCATTGCGGAAGTCTTGGCGACTGCAGCGGTTAAGTCCTGGGACTACTATGAGGACACTTGCGCAAAGATTATGGCAACACGTGACTGGTTTAGCCAAGAATTGCAGGCGATTGGTTTTGATATCCTACCTTCAAAAACCAATTTTGTTTTGGTCAAACCTCACGGAGTGACTGCAGGTCAATTGTTTGACTACCTCCAAAGTAAGAAAATTTATGTCCGTTATTTTCCAAAAGTGGAGCGTATTTCAGACAGACTACGCATTTCTATTGGGACTCAGGATGAGATGGAGTGCGTATTAATGACAATACAGGAGTTACAAGCATGAAAAAAACGACATTAGCCTTAGGAATGCACGATAAACTTTTCAAACGTGCCCGTACCATGTATCAGATTGAACACCGTATTTGTGACTTATTGATGACAAAGGGCTTTCTTCGGATTGAGACACCAACCTTAGAGCATTTCGAAGTCTTTAGTGATTTTGTGGACAATGGAAACTATAATTTCTTTGACAAAAATGGAGATCTTGTTAGTTTACGTCCTGATATTACCAGCCAAATTGGGCGTGTGATTGCTTCGACGCAAGTTCATACACCAATCAAATTTTCTTACTCTGGAAAAGTCTTTAACTACAATGAGGAGATGCGTGGCTTGTCCAATGAGCATACGCAGGCTGGTGTGGAAATCATTGGTTTTCCAGTTCATCAGGCATTGGAAGAAGCAATAGCTTCTGCTAAAGAGGCTCTAGATGCTGCAGGGGTCAAAAATTACAAGTTTGAATTTTCACATGCCCGCCTCCTACAACTCATTTTTGAAGAATTAAACCTTCCAGCTGTAAAAGAAGCAGAGTTGGCGGCCTATATCCGTGATAAATCGATTACCGGTCTTAAGGAGTTCACCAAAGAAAATCCAAGTCAATATGACAAGGTCTTGGAGCATTTACCCTTCTTGTTTGGTGAGACAAATGCTGTCCTGACCAAGGCTAGACAGTTAACAGACAGTGAAGCCTTTTTGACGGCCTTGGATAGTTTGGAAGTTTTAACTAATCGTTTATCAGATAGTCTCCCAGAGACGACGCTTGATTTGGCTCAATTGCCAGCAGTGCCTTATTACACGGGCATGATGTTTAAGGTCTTCGGTGACAAGGTACCAGATGCCTTTGTATCAGGTGGCCGTTACGATAAACTCTTTGAACGCTTTGGAGCTACCGAGCTAACAGCGGTTGGCTGGGCCATTGATATCGACTCAGTTTATCAAGCAGTACATGACGATGTGGAATTTGGAGGTGACTTGGATGACTAGCAATCAAATCACAATTGCCTTGACCAAGGGACGTATTGAGAAAGATACGGTTAAATTACTGGAAAAAGCTGGCTTTGATATGTCTTTCATGGCCGATAAGGGACGTAATTTGATTTTCGAGAGTCCTGACAACCGGTTCCGTTTTCTCTTGGTCAAAGCTCCAGATGTGACTACCTATGTTAGACACGGTGTCGCAGATATTGGGATTGTCGGTAAGGATGTTTTGGTCGAACATCCGACAGGCTATTTAGAAATGTTAGACCTTAATTTTGGTCTTTGTAAATTCTCCGTAGCATCAACAGAAGACTATAATCCTGATGACCATAAGCGTAAACGTATTGCGACCAAGTATCCAACCATTGCGACGGATTATTTTAATCAAAAGGGTGAGGATGTCGAGATCATTTCGATTCAAGGGAGCGTTGAGATTGCCCCCGTCATTGGTCTAGCAGATGCCATTGTCGATATTGTGGAAACAGGGAATACCCTTGTTGCAAATGGCCTAAAAGTTTATGAAGATATTTGCCGTATTTCAGCACGAATGATTGTGAACAAGGCTTCTTTGAAAAATAACAAGGAAGTCCTGCCATTCATTCGTAAGATTGAATCACTTGTAGGGAACGAGGAGGTACCGTTCGAATGAAACGATTAACTGGAACAAATAAAGAAATTGCTGAGCTTCTTTATCAGGAGCAATTGGAACTTTCAAAAGAAAATGGAGACGTTGAAAGCACGGTTCAAGCCATTATTGAGGATGTCAAAAAACGAGGAGACGAGGCCCTTCGTGACTATTCAGCTAAATTTGATAAGGTTGACTTGACTGATTTTGAGGTTGGACAGGATTTGATTGATCAAGCCTTTAAAGAGATTGATCCAGAGGTTTACCAAGCCCTAGTTAATGCCAAAGAAAACATTGAATCTTACCACAAGCATCAGTTGGAGGCTGGTTTTGAGGACCAACCAAGTGAGGGTGTTATTCGTGGTCAATTGATTCGTCCCATCAATCGTGTAGGTGTTTATGTGCCTGGAGGAACTGCGGCTTATCCATCATCAGTTCTTATGAATGTCATCCCTGCTAAAATTGCTGGGGTTAAAGAGATTATTATGATTACGCCGCCACAAGAACACTTTGTTCCTGCAATTCTAGTAGCCGCAAAATTGGCTGGTGTGGATAGCATTTATCAAGTTGGTGGGGCTCAAGGGGTTGCAGCCTTGGCTTTTGGTACAGAAACAATTCCAAAGGTTGACAAGATTACAGGTCCCGGAAATATTTTCGTGGCGACTGCTAAGAAGCAAGTTTACGGTATTGTCGGTATTGATATGATTGCAGGACCATCAGAAATCGGTGTTATTGCTGATAGTAGCGCTAATCCAACCTATGTGGCAGCTGACCTCTTGTCTCAAGCGGAGCATGATAAGCTAGCACGCGCCATTTTGGTAACAGATTCTCAAGCCTTGGCTGATGCAGTTGAAAGTGAGATTGAACGTCAACTCAAGCTTTTGCCACGTGAGGCGATTGCTCGTCCATCTATCGAAAATAACGGCCGAATTATTATTGCCAATGATACAGATGCTATGTTTGAACTCATGAACTTGGTTGCGCCAGAACATTTGGAAATTGCTATGGACAAGGCCTATGATTATCTAGAAAAAGTGGAGAATGCTGGTTCCGTCTTTCTTGGTCACTTTACCAGTGAACCAATTGGTGACTACTATGCTGGTGCCAATCACGTTCTTCCAACGACAGCAACCAGCCGATTTTCATCAGCTTTAGGTGTGCACGATTTTGTCAAACGTATTCAATATACGCAGTATGACAAAGCAGCAGTCAATAAGGCTCAACACGATATTACAACCTTGGCTTATGCGGAAGGCTTGCAGGCCCACGCCAAGGCAATTGAAGTCAGAAACGACAATAATTGAGAGAGTAGAGGAAGAAGTTATGAGACAAGCAGAAATTGAACGTAATACCTTTGAAACCAAAATTAAGTTAAGCCTCAATTTGGATGCTCAAGAACCAGTAGATATTCAAACAGGTGTCGGATTTTTTGACCACATGTTGACCTTGTTTGCCCGTCATGGCCGTATGTCTTTGGTGGTTAAGGCTGATGGTGACCTTTGGGTTGATAGTCACCACACCGTTGAAGATGTCGGTATTGTCCTTGGTCAAGCTCTTAAAGAGGCCTTGGGCGATAAAGCAGGTATCAACCGCTATGGAACGGCTTTTGTGCCTATGGATGAAACCCTCGGAATGGCAAGTTTAGACTTGTCTGGACGTAGCTACTTGGTCTTTGATGCTAGTTTTGATAATCCAAAATTGGGTAATTTTGACACAGAATTGGTAGAAGAATTTTTCCAAGCCTTGGCCTTTAATATTCAAATGAATCTCCACCTCAAGATTCTCCACGGAAAAAATAATCACCACAAGTCAGAAAGTCTCTTCAAGGCAACAGGACGTGCCTTGCGTGAAGCCATCACAGTCAATCCTGACATTCACGGCGTAAACTCGACAAAGGGGATGCTATGATTATCGTCATTGATTACGATGCGGGGAATACCGCAAATGTTCTGCGCGCCCTTGAAAAAATCGGAGTGACTGCAGAATTGTCTGCTGACAAAGAAAAAATCCTAGCTGCAGATGGTTTGATTTTACCGGGTGTGGGTGCTTATCCAACAGCCATGGCAGAGTTGGAGCGTAGAGGTTTGGTAGCTGTGATCAAAGAGGCCGTAGCACAGGGAGTTCCTCTTTTAGGAATTTGCCTAGGCATGCAGATTTTAACGGAAAAAGGACTGGAACATGAGGAAACAAATGGTCTTGGTTTTATTCCAGGTGTTTGCCGTGCCATTCCTGCTAGCAAGGAGCAGCCTGTCCCACATATGGGGTGGAATGATTTAGCTGTTAAGCAAGCCAGCCCTTTGACAGATGGTTTAGACGGCCAAGCTGTCTACTTCGTTCACAGTTATTTCACGGATGTCCCTAGCCAATACATTGATGTGACTGCAGATTATAGTATTGAGGTGCCAGCCATGATTCATAAAGACAATGTTTATGGTGCTCAATTTCATCCCGAAAAATCAGGTGATATTGGTTTAGGTATTATTGAACAATTTGTAGGTTTATGCAAAGCCTAGAAGCTCTTGAGAGCAAAGTTTTTCACTTAGAAAGGATGGTAGGGGAGATGCAAATTCTACCAGCAATTGATATAAAGGATGGACAGGCTGTTCGTCTCTTCAAAGGGGATTTCAACCAACAAACCGTTGTCAATCCAGATGTTATTGAACAAGCGAAGACCTTTAAGGATGCTGGCATTCAATTTATTCACGTCGTCGACTTGGATGGTGCTCTTGATGGTCGTGCCACTAACCGTGATTTGATTGCAGAGGTCAAGAAGGTTTCTGGACTTGGCATCGAAGTTGGTGGCGGTATCCGTACCTTGGAGCAGATTCGTGACTATTTGGCAGTTGGCATCGACCGTATCATTATCGGTTCAATGGCCGTTAAAGATCCAGACTTCGTAAGAGCAGCTTTGGAGGAATTTGGTGCTGATAAAATTGTCGTGGGTATTGATGCTAAGGCAGGTCTAGTCGCTACCGAGGGTTGGTTGGAAACCAGCAATGTGGACTACATCACCTTGGCCAAGGAAATGGAAAAGATGGGCGTAACCCTATTTGTCTATACTGATGTTGATCGAGATGGCACACTGACAGGACCCAATCTTGATCACTACAAACGTTTGGTATCTGAACTCACAACCGCCAAAGTCATCGCTTCCGGTGGGATTGCGGAAGTAGCCGACTTAGATCACCTACAAGAGATTGGTGTGGCAGGAACCATTGTCGGTAAAGCTTACTATAACGGCAATATCACATTAGACCAACTCAAGTCTTTCGGAGGTTAAGATGCTTAAAAAACGTATTATTCCTTGTTTAGATGTCAAAGACGGTCGTGTCGTTAAGGGGGTTAATTTTGTGAATCTGACAGATGTTGGTGATCCTGTTGATTCTGCCCGTGCTTACTATGAGGCTGGCTGTGACGAACTCGTTTTCCTAGATATCACAGCGACTTCAGACAATCGTGAAACAACGGTTGACATGGTGCGCCGCGTTGCCGATCAGGTCTTTATCCCCTTCACAGTTGGTGGTGGTATCCGTTCAGTTGAAGACATGAACAAGATGCTTAAAGCTGGTGCTGACAAGGTTGCGGTCAATTCCTCAGCCCTTGCCAACCCGCAACTAATCGCTGATTGTGCTCAAAAATTTGGGAACCAGTGTGTAGTGGCTGCGATTGATGCCAAAAAGATGGCTGATGGGAGCTGGCATGTCTTTGTGGCGGGTGGCCGTAAGGATACAGGTAGGGACCTCATCCAATGGGCTCAAGAAGTCGTCGCCTTGGGGGCTGGAGAAATTCTCTTAACCAGCATGGACAAGGACGGCACTAAGTCTGGTTTTGATTTGGAAATGCTCAATCGTGTGGCGGAAGTCGTCGATGTTCCTATCATTGCCTCTGGTGGCGCGGGAAATATCGAGGATATTGTAGAAGTCTTTGAAAAGACAACAGCAACTGGTGCACTGGCAGCCTCTATCTTCCACTTTGGTGAGGTAAATATAGGCGAAACCAAACAAGTCTTGGCAAATGCAGGAATTGAGGTGAGACGATGACAGAGGTTAAACTTGATTTTGACAAACAAGGCGGACTTGTACCAGTCGTTGTGACCGATTTCAAGACGGGGCAGGTGCTCATGTTGGCCTATATGAATGAGGTGTCCTATCAGTTGACCCTAGAGACCAAACAAATGCATTACTGGAGCCGTTCTAGAAATGAGCTTTGGCATAAGGGAGCCACATCTGGTCATTTCCAACATGTTAAAAGCATCAAGACTGACTGTGATCAGGACACCTTGCTTATCGCCGTGGAACAAGAAGAAGCAGCCTGTCATACAGGAGCCTACAGCTGTTTCTTTACGGATATATATGATGACAATCAAGATAGATAGGAGTAGCTATGTTAGAAACACTTTATAAGGAAGCCTTAGATCGTAAAAAGAATCCCAAAGAAGGGTCTTATACCAATTACCTTTTTGACAAGGGGCTAGACAAGATTCTTAAAAAGGTTGGCGAAGAAGCGACAGAAGTTGTGATTGGGGCCAAAAATGCTGATAAAGAAGAAATTGCCAACGAGACAGCAGACGTCCTCTATCACCTAGTAGTCATGCTCGTTGAAACAGGGGTCAGCCCTGAAGACGTTGAAGCCGTACTTAAAGCACGTCAGGGCAAGCAAAGCAATGTCCATGACCGAAAAGAAGTAACGGATTATTGAGGATTATCTCAACCGATTTGAACTAAGATGAAAAGCCTGAAGTGATGATTCAGGCTTTTTTGCTAGAGGAATTCTAATGATTTTGTCCCTCTAACTACCATAAGAAAGCGCTTTAAAATGCTATAATAGGAGTGAAGAAAGCTCGTTTTATTTGAAGGATTTGGTGTGCTTATTTATACAAATCATTGAGGAAAGGAAGTATGTCCTATGAAGAAAAATACTCCTAATATTTTAAAGTTTTCTCGCTTAGCTATTCTCCTCCTCTGTTCTATTCTTTTAGTTGGTTGTACAGTTGTACTTCCAAATTCTTACTCAAAAGCCAGGGAAAAAACGCAAAAAATCTTGGCTCATAATGGTTTTAAGGGAAAGGTCCAAGTTAAGAATATCAAAAAGGTGATTCTAGATAGTGCAGGCATTTATGTCGATTATACCTATTCAGAGGAAACCTACGATAATCAAACTATATCATTAGATTCACAAATTACTTTTAACCTGGACTGGACAGTTAATGGTGAAGAATATAAGACCCCTGGTCGTTACTGGGAAAGCTACTTACAACAAAAATCTGTAAAAAAAGAAGAGCAGAAACTCTTTAAGGAGCTTAAGAAGCAATCTTTAGGCCTTGATATCGAAGATTTCTCCTTCAGAGATAATACACTGATAGATCAAGAGGCTGATAATCGTCAAAATCATTTAGCTGAAGAAAACCGTAAAAATGGGAATCATGATTTTTATGGGTATTATCAAATCCCCTACCAAACAATGATTGATGAACACCTTGTCACTATGAAAATAAAAGTACATGATTCAAAAAATATTAGCAAGAAAGATTTAGAAGAGGCAGCTACTAAACTGGATGCTAGCAAGTTTCCAAACGGAGAGTACGAATTTTATTTTTACTCAATTGATGAAGACAGTTCTAACTTTTATAATAATTACGATCATATTGGCTATACCTTTAACATACAAGATGGTAAGGTTATCCAAGATGACGATGATTAGCAGATATTTTGCTTTCTGTCGATAATCACGCACTCCATACTGGCTGCATGGAAGTATAGGCTATAGCTAAGTGAAAATGTTAACCTCAAAACATGCAAAAACATCTCCAAAAACTAGTTGGAGATGTCTTTTTATCTTACAAATTCTTTTTCTTTTTAGCTTTTTTGGTTAGGGAAACATCACAATTTTCAATATTTGAGATAAGGTGATTAGTCAATTGGAAGTCATCCACTTGGGGATTCAAGTCCACTTCGTAGACCAGTTGCATGGTCTCGCCCCCACCAGTGGTATTAAGAGAAATCAAGTCACATTCGCTGGTGAAATTGAGCAAGGTTTTAGTGATTTTTTGGTCTATCATGTCCTGATGTGAGACATTAATGGTCAAGAGTCTACGACGTTGGTTGTCGGTACGACTTTGACGATTTTCCAAAAGGAGCCAGACAGCCAAAAGAAAGATGGTGAAGAGGACAGCTAGTAAAAGATAGCCTGTCCCAGATGCCAGACCGATAATCATGGCCATGAAGACGGCGATTAGCTCTCTGGAACCGCTGGTAGCAGAACGAAAACGAATGAGACTAAAGGTCCCCGCAACGGCAATAGAGGTCCCCAAACTACCGTTGACAAGGAAGATAACTAGGGTCATCAAGCATGGCAGTAGGGTCAAACTAATGACAAATTCTCTGGTATAGAGGGTTCGGTATTTATAAGTCCAGGTCAGGGCCAAGCCTAAAACAAGGCTGACCAGTAAGGCCAGCATGAGTTGAAGGGGACTTGCAGTTGCGGTTGCATCATTAAAGATAGAATTGAAGAGATTAGACATAGGCAGCATCTCCTTTTTCTTGAACTGGATGTGGCCCGTAATCTAGACCTTGAGACTTATGATAGGCACAGCTGTATTTTGAGAATTTCTGCTCTTCCAAACCATGTTTGTCTAAGATAGCTTGAAGCCATTCTGGCTTTTGACCAGGTGCCTTGATTTCCATGATAATCGTATCTTCATCAAGTAGTGGAAAACCATGATTTCCCTTGAAGAGACTGACGTCTTCATCACGGTAAGTCAAATTTTGGTCAAGAGTAACACGAACTTTATTGTAGGCATAGCCTTGGATAGTCTCTTTTTCTTTCATTGAAAAACGGTCGTAGTAGATATACATACGAGGTTTGAGACCTTCATCATAACGCTGACGTAAGTGGTGAATATCCTGTAAGAGCTGACGATCGGTGATTTGGCTATGATTCTTACCGTCTGTCATCAAGTTAGTGATGGCAAGCGGTGTTGAAACGAGACGAAACTTATGACCGATTCCCTCCTCATCTTTAGCTTTGACCTCAAGAAAGACCTTGCTATCAATTTGGGGATTGGCTAGGTAGGTACGCATGCGGATTTTCTCTTGACGGTGATTACCATCCAGGGCATCTTGGATGACATCAAAATTATCCGTATCAAAGTAAATATTTGAAATGGTAGATGTCGGATAATCATCTTCTACCAAATACTCCTTAAGATCAGCGAGCAGGTCTTCAAGATTGTCTTTTGAGACCACATATTTTGTTTCAATACGTTTAAAACGTGTTTCCAATTGTTTAACCATGAAAAAACTCCTTTTATAGACAAGATACAAAGCCGTAAAGCAACTCACAGGAAAATAGGGGGCTTGTCGCAGCACATCTATCCCTGAATAGTCGCCTTATTGTTTTTTGTTTTATAGTAAAAAATTGAGCGAACAGAAACTTTTTATAGCTACTGTTTGCTCGCCTATTAGTTTATGGGACTTTTCTGAAAGAAGTCCTAAGTCAAACTTTCAGCAAACTTAACTTAAGAAAAATTTTAGTTAACCTTCAGAAATGTTTTAGCTAAGTCCCGTAAACTGTAATCATCAAAACGAACCCGAGAGGAAAAAAGATATGAAATCAAAAAAACTAAAAAAATGGACGACTTTAGTAACCTGTGCGACAGCCCTAACAGTCATGACAGCTTGTAGCCAATCAAACAGTCAAGTAACTGGAACAACTACAAGTAGCAAGACAAGTGCTGTAACCGCAACAACTAGTAAGAAAACGACTAATAACAAGAGCAACTATTTTACTTCAAAAGATTCGGACACATCTTATGATGAAAGTTCAGCCTCTAGGATTAAGTTATCAGGCTCATCTGCGGATGTTTCAGGAGACGGCGTAGCTGTATCTGGGTCAACGGTAACCATCGCTAAAGCGGGTACCTACGTCATTTCAGGAAAATCTGATGGTGTGCAAATCAAGGTGGACGCCGGTGATTCAGATGATGTTCATATTGTTCTAGATGGTGCTACCATGACAAATACAAATGCACCAATCAATGCCACAAGTGCCGGTCATGTCTATCTGACGCTTAAAGATGGAACCACTAGCACCATCTCTGATTCAAGTTCTAATAGCGATGAAGATGCGGATGCCGTGATTTTCTCTAAGGGAGATTTGACCATTAATGGGTCAGGTACTCTAAACATTGATGCCAAGAAAAATAACGGTATTAAAGCAAACGACAGTCTTCATATGAATGGGGGTACCTATAAGATTACCTCAGTCGGTGATGCCTTCAATGTCAATGATGAACTCAATATCACTGGAACAACCATGACTATTGAGGCCGAAGAAGATGGCGTTAAGGTCGACAATGATGACGACACATCAGTAGGTACCATGTATCTGTCTGACAATACCATGACTATCAAGGCTGGTGACGACGGTATTCATGCCTCAGGTGACCTGATTATTGATAGCGGCACTTACAAAGTTAAAAAATCAACCGAGGGTATTGAAGGTAAATCTGTGACCATCAATGGTGGAAACATCGATGTTTACGCAACGGATGATGGTGTCAATGCAGCCAATGCTAATGCCAGTCAAAGTGAGATTTTCTTCAAGATGACTGGTGGAACTCTAAATGTTGAGGTCGGTGAGGGTGATACAGATCCAATCGATTCCAACGGCGATATTATTGTATCGGGGGGAACGATCAATTTGACTGGTCAATCTGGCTTTGATTTCGATGGTTCTGCGACCTATACCGGTGGTGACATTACCATTAATGGTGAAAAACAAACCAAGATTGAAAACTCAATGCCTGGTGGCGGTGGTGGTCCCCAAGGTGGAGGCCCAGCAGGTGGCTTTGGTGGAGACCACTAAAGCATCATAGAATGAAACAGAAAGGAAGTGCCTATGTATATTGTTATTCCAGCTTATGAACCAGACATTCGTCTGATTCAGGTGGTTCAAGATATTACTTTAAAACTCCCTAAAGCGCGCATTATTGTTGTCAATGATGGGAGTGGTCCACGCTATGACGACTTTTATGACGAAACGGCTCTTTTGGGAGCTACAGTCCTTAAACACCCGATTAACAAAGGAAAAGGAGCTGCTCTAAAGACTGCCTTTGCGCACATTCAAGAAGAAGTGGTGGGTCAGCACCTGTCAGCTCAACCCATAGTAACAGTTGACAGTGATGGTCAGCATCTGATTAAGGATATTGTTCGTGTGGCTAAGGCGACTGAAGAAAATCCAAGCCATCTTATCTTGGGTGCGCGTGCCTTTGTAGGGAAAGTGCCAGCACGAAGCCGCTTTGGCAATAAAGTGACCGCTGGGCTCTTCCGTTTAGTAACTGGTCAGAAGGTAACGGATACCCAGACTGGTCTTCGAGGAATGTCAACAGACCTTATCCCATGGCTTCTTAATCTGGATGGCAATCGTTTTGAGTACGAGTTTAACATGTTGCTTGAAGCCAAGAAGTCAGGCCACCAAATCTCTGAAGTCCCTATCGAGACCGTTTATCTGGAGGAGAATAAAAGCTCGCACTTTCGGCCCATTCGTGATTCCATCCGTATTTACAGCCCTTTTTTAAAGTTCTCTGGCACGGCCGTCTTGGCCTCAGTCATTGATGCAACCGCCTTATTTGTGCTCTTTGCCATGACGAAAAATCTCCTCCTTTCGGTCGTGCTAGCTCGAGTGATTTCGGCTTCCAGCCAGTGTCTACTAAACGCTAATGTGGTCTTCAATCCGACAAGCTCCCTCTTTAGATCGAGTGTTCGCTACTTTATGTTGGTCCTGGTCCTCTTGGCTTGTAATTATTTCTTACTTAGTAGTCTAGTTGCCATTGGTTTGGGACTGGTTCTGGCAAAATTGGTCACAGAAACCTTGCTCTTTTTAGTCAGTTACAGGGTTCAACATAACGTGGTTTTTGCTTAATAGCTGGCTTGAAAATTGCCAATTGATTGCATAGAGATAGCTTAATCAATGACCTCTAAAAACTTTCCTAAAAAATAGAAAAAGCCTACCGTTTTCTAGATTCGGTAGTTTTTAATATTTGTCGAAATGTTTTTCAATTTACATTATGATTAAAAAGTTAAAAGGTCTGATAAAGTCTCCAAATGCTTGAAAAAAATATGCTATAATGAAACTGTTTGAATTATGTAGATTTCATTCAAACTAGGAAAATGAAATGAGGACCTAAAATGGGAAAAAAGGTACATTACAAGCTTCACAAAGTTAAGAAGCAATGGGTGACGATTGCCGTCACTTCGGCAGCACTTGCCTCTATTGTAGGTGGTGCTACAGTAGCTAATCAAAAGGTTTCAGCTGATGAAACAACAGAACCAGTTGCTACTACGACAGCTGAGAGCGATGTTGTGGTCGAAACGCATGAAGTAGCGGCTCCCGCAGCAACTGCTACGACAGATGCGACAGCAACAACAAATGACAAGGTAGCTGATACTGCAACTGTCGCAACTCCTGCGGCAGCAACGACTACAACTGATACAACTACTAATACAGCAGCACCAACGACAACTGATCGTGCAGCAGTAGCAAATGGTGCGACAACAGAAGCGCCAGCTGCAGCAGCGACAGATACAAGGCTTACAGTAGCTGAAAAACCAAATTCTGGTGTGACTGAAAAAGAAGAAACAGCAGCACTCTCTTTGGACAACATCAAACAAGTTGATGGTAAATACTATTATGTCAAAGAAGATGGTTCATACAAAACAAACTTTGCTGTTTCAGTTAATGGCCAGTTGCTTTACTTCGGTAAAGATGGTGCTTTGACAAGTACATCAACACACTCATTCACACCAGGAACAACTAACTTGGTCGATGGCTTCTCTTCACATAACCGTGCTTATGATTCTAAGAAAGAAAGCTTTGAGTTGGTAGATGGTTATTTGACACCGAACAGCTGGTACCGTCCAGTCACTATTTTGGAAAATGGTGAAAAATGGCGTGTATCAACTGAGAAAGACTTCCGTCCACTTTTGATGGCATGGTGGCCAGATGTAGATACACAAGTAGCCTACCTCAATACTTTCTCTAAACACTTTAACCTCAATACCACTTACTCAACTAACCAAAGTCAGGCTTTATTGAATGAAGCTGCTAAAACAATCCAAATTAAGATTGAGCAAGAAATCTCTGCTAAACAATCAACAGAATGGCTTCGTCAAGCAATTTCTTCATTTGTTAAGGAACAAGAGCAGTGGAGTGTTGCAACAGAAAACTATACACTAGCTGACCACCTTCAAGGTGGAGCCCTCCTCTTTGTGAATAGTGATGTCACACCATGGGCTAACTCAAACTATCGTATCCTTAACCGCACACCAAGTAACCAAGACGGTTCACTTAATGGTACTGGTAAAGACCTTGGTGGTTATGAGTTCCTTCTTGCTAACGACGTAGATACATCAAACCCAGTTGTTCAAGCTGAGCAGTTGAACCAAATCCACTACCTCATGAACTGGGGTTCAATCGTTATGGGTGACAAGGACGCTAACTTTGATGGTATCCGTGTCGATGCGGTTGATAATGTCAACGCTGACCTTCTTCAAGTTTATACAAACTATTTCCGTGCAGCTTTTGGTGTAGATAAATCTGAAGCCAATGCTCTTGCTCACATTTCTATTCTTGAGGCTTGGAACTTCAACGACAACGATTATAACCAAAGAACAGACGGAGCTGCCCTTGCAATGGACAATAAACTCCGTACAGCTGTTTTGACCCACTTGACAACACGTGGTAACCGTGGAAGCTTGAATAACTTGATTACCGACAGTCTTACTGACCGTACAAATAACACTAAATACGGTGATACTCAAGCTTCATATATCTTCCCACGTGCCCACGATAACCAAGTGCAAGATATCATCAAAGTCATCATCCAGTCAGAAATTAACCCTAAATCTGACGGTTTCACTATGACGGATGCTGAATTGAAGCGTGCCTTTGAAATCTACAACGAAGACATGTTGAAAGCTGACAAACGCTACACATTGAGCAATATTCCGGCTGCCTACGCTCTCATGCTTCAAAATATGGAGTTGGTAACACGTGTTTACTATGGTGACCTTTACACAGATGATGGTCAGTACATGGCTAAGAAATCACCATATTACGATGCCATCACAACACTTTTGACTAACCGCATGAAGTATGTTTCAGGTGGTCAATCAATGAAGGTTGATTCATTTGGCGGTAAAGAAATCTTGTCTTCTGTACGTTATGGTAAAGACATCATGTCTGCTGATCAGACTAAGGGTGTTGAAACAAGCAAACATTCAGGTATGTTGACTCTTATTGCCAACGACTCAAACTTCTCATTGGGTGATGGTACTTTGAAAGTCAACATGGGTAAACTTCACGCTAACCAAGCCTACCGTCCATTGCTCCTTGGTACTGACAAGGGTATTGTTTCTTACCAAAGTGATGCGGCAGCAGCAGGTAAAGTGAAGTACACTGATGCTGAAGGTAATTTGACATTCTCAGGTGATGAAATCAAGGGTTACAAGACTGTAGATATGGATGGTTACTTGGGTGTTTGGGTACCAGTAGGTGCACCTGATAACCAAGATCTCCGTGTTAAAGCTTCAAACGAAAAACAAGCTAAGACTTACACAGCAACAGAAGCTCTCGACTCACAAGTTATGTATGAAGGTTTCTCTAACTTCCAAGCTTTTGTTGAAAAAGACAGCCAATACACTAATAAGTTGATTGCAGAAAATGCAGAACTCTTCAAGTCATGGGGTATCACATCATTTGAAATGGCACCTCAATACGTTTCTGCTGACGATCGTACTTTCCTTGACTCAGTCATCCAAAATGGTTATGCCTTTGCGGACCGTTATGACCTTGCTATGAGTAAGAATAACAAATACGGTTCTAAAGAAGACCTTCGTGATGCCCTTAAGGCCCTTCACAAACAAGGTATTCAAGCTATCGCTGACTGGGTTCCAGACCAAATTTACCAATTGCCAGGACAAGAAGTGGTAACAGCTACACGTGCAAACAGCTACGGTGATCCTAAAGCGGGTGCCTACATCAACAACTCTCTTTATGTGGCTAATACTAAGTCATCTGGTAAAGACTTCCAAGCTAAATACGGTGGTGAATTCCTTGATATGCTTAAGGAAAAATACCCAGAAATGTTCAAGGAAGTTATGGTTTCAAACGGTAAGACACTTGATACTTCAGAGAAAATCAAGCAATGGTCTGCTAAGTACTTCAATGCGACAAACATCTTAAACCGTGGTTACCGCTATGTTCTTAGCAACGACGCTACTGGTCGTTACTACCATGTTGATGAAAATGGCATCTTCTTGCCTAAACCATTGACAGACCAAGGTGGTAAGACTGGTTTCTACTACGATGGTAAGGGTATGGCTTACTTTGATAACAGTGGTTTCCAAGCTAAGAACGCCTTTATCAAGCACGGCGGTTATTACTATTACTTCGATAAAGACGGACACATGCTTACTGGCCGTCAAGAAATCAATGGTAAGACTTATTTCTTCTTGCCAAATGGTATTCAATTGCGTAATGCCGTTTATGAGCAAGATGGCAAACAATATTTCTTCAGCAACTTTGGTGAACAGTATAAGAACGGCTACTTTGCCTTTGATATTCCAATTCCAGGAACATCAGAAACACAAACTAAATTCCGTTTCTTTGATCCAGATGGTGTTATGGCAGTAGGTCTCAAAGAGATTTGGGGTGGCTTGCAATACTTTGACGAAAATGGCTACCAAGCTAAAGGTATGAAGTATGTTACTCCAGATGGTAAACTTTACTACTTTGATAAAGATACTGGTAATGCGTACAAGAATCGTTGGGCAGAAATTGATGGCATCTGGTATGAATTCAACGATCAAGGTTATGCACAAGCTACGAAGGGTGAATTCTACACAACTGATGGCTCAACATGGTTCTACCGCGATGCAGCTGGTAAAAATGTGACAGGTGCTCTTACTTTGGACGGTCACGAATACTACTTCCGTGCAAACGGTGCTCAAGTTAAAGGTGATTTTGTTACTGAAAACGGTAAAATCAGCTACTACACTGTAGATAACGGTTATAAAGTTAAGGACAAGTTCTTCGAAGTGAACGGTAAGTGGTACCATGCTGATAAGGATGGTAACCTCGCCACAGGACGTCAAACCATTGACCACCTTAACTATTACTTCAATGCTGATGGAAGCCAAGTTAAATCTGATTTCTTCACTCTTGATGGTGGTAAGACATGGTACTACGCCAAAGATAATGGTGAAATCGTGACAGGTGCCTATAGCGTCGGTGGTAAAAACTATTACTTCAAAGAAGATGGTAGCCAAGTTAAAGGTGACTTTGTGAAGAATGCTGACGGATCACTCTCTTACTATGATAAAGATTCAGGTGAGCGTCTTAATAACCGTTTCTTGACAACTGGAAACAATGTTTGGTACTACTTCAAAGATGGTAAGGCTGTAACAGGACGCCAAAATATCGATGGTAAAGAGTATTACTTTGATAAATTAGGACGTCAAGTTAAAGGTAGCCCAATCAGTACACCAAAAGGAGTAGAATACTACGAATCAGTTCTTGGAGAACGTGTGACAAACACTTGGATCACCTTCCAAGATGGTAAGACTGTCTTCTTCGATGAAAATGGTTATGCTGATTTTGATAAATAAAATAAATAATCAATCAATCTAATCTTAATCTGAGAGATTAAGTGAAAAACGATATGATTTGACATGAATTTATAGGTGAAATTTCTTGAAAACGAGAATCGTTTAAAGAAATTTTGCCTTTTTTTGTGCCCGAAAGAAAAAAATCTGACAAATATCAATTTTGAGTCAGAAAGGCTACAAATGCTATTAAATCAAGTGTTATAGTTATTTTCTAAAAAATAGTTTCAGTTATCAAATGATATAAAAATGAGAAATGAAAACCTATGAAATAGGCGTGTTACAAAACTTTTCTAATATTACTGTTATGTTACATATATTTTATAAAAAAACAATTAATTCGAGAAATAGTTAGAAAATAATGATATAATGTAATTGTTTGAAATCGGATAGATTTCAGTCTGATTTTGACAAATAAAATCACGGGGAAAATTATAATGGAAAATAAGGTACACTATAAGCTTCATAAAGTTAAGAAGCAATGGGTTACAATTGCAGTTGCTTCTGCAGCACTTGCTACTGTCGTAGGAGGATTGTCTGCAACAACATCTTCAGTTTCAGCGGATGAAACTCAAGATAAGACAGTAACTCAACCAAATTCAGATACAACAGCTGACTTAGTTGAGTCTACTGAAGTCACTTCAACAGAAGCAACAAAAGAAGTCGCTAAACATACAAATACAAAAGAAGCAGACATCTTAACACCTGCTAAAGAAACAAATGCTGTCGAAACAGCAGCTACAACGAACACACAAGCAACAGCTGAAGCAGCTACAACAGCAACAACTGCTGATGTAGCAGTGGCAGCTGTACCAAATAAAGAAGCAGTTGTGACAACAGACGCACCAGCTGTTACAACTGAAAAAGCAGAAGAACAACCAGCTACAGTTAAGGCTGAAGTTGTAAACACTGAAGTTAAAGCGCCAGAAGCTGCTTTGAAAGATTCAGAAGTGGAAGCTGCGCTTTCCTTGAATAACATCAAAAACATTGATGGTAAATATTACTATGTTAATGAAGACGGTTCACATAAAGAAAACTTTGCCATTACTGTAAAAGGTCAATTGCTTTACTTCGGTAAAGATGGTGCTCTTACAAGCTCATCAACATATTCTTTCACACCAGGAACAACAAATATTGTTGATGGTTTCTCAATAAATAACCGTGCCTACGATTCATCTGAAGCTAGCTTTGAATTAATTGATGGTTATTTGACTGCAGATAGCTGGTACCGTCCAGCTTCTATCATCAAAGATGGTGTAACTTGGCAAGCATCAACTGCAGAAGATTTCCGTCCACTTTTGATGGCTTGGTGGCCAAATGTAGATACACAAGTTAACTACTTGAACTACATGTCTAAAGTATTCAATTTGGATGCTAAATACACTAGCACAGATAAGCAAGTAGACTTGAAACGTGCTGCTAAGGACATTCAAATCAAGATTGAGCAAAAGATTCAGGCTGAAAAATCAACACAATGGTTGCGTGAAACTATCTCTGCCTTTGTTAAGACACAACCACAATGGAACAAAGAAACTGAAAACTACTCTAAAGGTGGCGGCGAAGATCACCTTCAAGGTGGTGCCCTTCTTTATGTAAATGATTCACGTACACCGTGGGCGAATTCTAACTACCGTCTTTTGAACCGTACAGCGACTAACCAGACTGGTACAATTGATAAATCGGTTCTTGATGAGCAATCAGATCCAAACCACATGGGTGGTTTCGACTTCTTGCTAGCTAATGACGTAGATTTATCAAACCCAGTTGTTCAAGCGGAACAATTGAATCAAATCCATTACCTTATGAACTGGGGTTCAATCGTTATGGGTGACAAGGATGCTAACTTCGATGGTATCCGTGTCGATGCGGTAGATAATGTCAATGCAGACATGCTTCAACTCTACACAAACTACTTCCGTGAGTACTATGGTGTTAACAAATCTGAAGCAAACGCTCTTGCCCACATCTCAGTCCTTGAAGCATGGAGTCTTAATGACAACCACTACAATGACAAGACAGATGGTGCTGCGCTTGCTATGGAAAACAAACAACGTTTGGCTCTCCTCTTCTCATTGGCTAAACCAATCAAAGAACGTACACCAGCTGTAAGTCCTTTGTATAACAATACTTTCAACACGACACAACGTGATGAAAAGACTGATTGGATTAACAAAGATGGAAGCAAGGCCTATAACGAAGACGGAACAGTTAAAAAGTCTACAATCGGTAAATACAACGAGAAATACGGAGATGCGTCAGGAAACTACGTCTTTATCCGTGCCCATGATAATAACGTTCAAGATATTATTGCTGAAATCATCAAGAAAGAAATCAATCCAAAATCAGACGGTTTCACAATCACTGATGCTGAAATGAAGCAAGCCTTTGATATTTACAACAAAGACATGCTCAGCAGCAATAAAAAATATACCCTTAACAACATCCCAGCAGCATACGCTGTAATGTTGCAAAACATGGAAACTATCACTCGTGTCTACTATGGGGACCTTTATACAGATAACGGTCACTATATGGAAAATAAATCTCCATATTACGATACCATCGTTAACTTAATGAAGAGCCGTATCAAGTATGTATCTGGTGGACAAGCGCAACGTTCATACTGGTTGCCAACTGATGGTAAGATGGACAATTCAGATGTTGAACTTTACCGTACAAATGAAGTCTACACTTCAGTACGTTATGGTAAAGACATCATGACAGCTGATGATACAGAAGGTTCTAAATACAGCCGTACATCTGGTCAGGTGACACTTGTAGCAAACAATCCAAAATTGTCTTTGCATGAGTCAGCTAAGCTAAACGTTGAAATGGGTAAAATCCATGCCAACCAAAAATACCGTGCTTTGATTGTTGGTACAGCTGATGGTATCAAGAACTTTACATCTGATGCAGATGCAATCGCAGCAGGTTATGTGAAAGAAACAGATAGCAATGGTGTCTTGACTTTCGGTGCTAATGACATCAAGGGTTATGAAACATTTGATATGTCTGGTTTCGTAGCAGTTTGGGTTCCAGTTGGAGCTTCAGATGATCAAGATATCCGAGTAGCGCCTTCAACAGAAGCTAAAAAAGCTGGAGAGTTGACTCTTAAAGCGACTGAAGCTTATGATTCACAATTGATCTACGAGGGTTTCTCTAACTTCCAAACTATTCCAGATGGTTCAGATCCTTCAGTTTATACTAACCGCAAGATTGCTGAAAATGTTGATTTGTTCAAATCATGGGGCGTAACATCATTTGAAATGGCACCTCAATTTGTATCTGCTGACGATGGTACCTTCCTTGACTCAGTTATCCAAAATGGTTATGCTTTTGCAGACCGTTACGATCTTGCTATGAGTAAGAACAATAAATACGGTTCTAAAGAAGATTTACGTGATGCTCTTAAAGCACTTCACAAGGCTGGTATTCAAGCAATCGCTGACTGGGTTCCAGACCAAATTTACCAATTGCCAGGTAAAGAAGTTGTAACAGCAACTCGTACTGATGGTGCCGGCCGTAAAATTGCAGACGCTATCATCGATCATTCACTTTATGTGGCTAACACTAAGTCATCAGGCAAGGATTACCAAGCTCAATACGGTGGTGAATTCTTGGCTGAGCTTAAAGCTAAGTACCCTGAAATGTTCAAGGTAAACATGATCTCAACTGGTAAACCAATTGATGATTCTGTTAAATTGAAACAATGGAAGGCTGAATACTTCAACGGAACAAACGTTCTTGAACGTGGTGTTGGCTATGTACTTAGCGATGAAGCAACTGGTAAATACTTCACTGTCACTAAAGATGGTAACTTCATCCCTCTTCAATTGACAGGTAAAGAAAAGGTTATTACTGGATTCTCAAGTGATGGTAAAGGAATCACTTACTTCGGTACAAGTGGTACTCAAGCTAAATCTGCCTTTGTAACCTTCAATGGTAATACTTATTACTTTGACGCTCGTGGTCACATGATTACAAACGGTGAATATTCACCAAATGGTAAAGATGTTTATCGTTTCTTGCCAAATGGTATCATGTTGAGTAATGCCTACTATGTTGATGCTAAGGGTAATACCTACCTTTACAACGCTAAGGGTCAAATGTATAAGGGTGGTTACACTAAATTTGACGTTACTGAAACTAAAGACGGTAAAGAGTCTAAGGTTGTGAAGTTCCGTTACTTCACTAAAGAAGGTGTCATGGCCAAAGGTCTTACTGTCATTGATGGTTTCACACAATACTTTGATGAAGATGGATTCCAAGCTAAAAATGAGTTGGTAACTTATAAAGGTAAGACTTACTTCTTTGAAGCTCATACTGGTAATGCTATCAAGAATACTTGGAGAAACATTGAAGGTAAGTGGTACCACTTTGATGCAAAAGGTGTTGCTGCTAAGGGTGCACAAGTTATCAATGGTCAAAAACTTTACTTCAATCAAGACGGAAGTCAGGTTAAAGGCGGCGTTGTTAAGAATGCAGATGGTACTTATAGCAAGTACAAAGAAGGCTCTGGAGAGCTAGTGACTAACGAATTCTTCACAACTGATGGCAATGTTTGGTACTATGCAGGCGCTAACGGTAAGACTGTTACAGGTGCTCAAGTTATTAATGGTCAACATCTCTACTTTAAAAAAGATGGAAGCCAAGTTAAGGGCGATGTTGTTAAGAATGCAGACGGTACTTATAGCAAATACGATGCTGCAACAGGTGAACGCTTGACTAATGAATTCTTCACAACAGGTGATAACAATTGGTACTACATTGGTGCTAATGGTAAGTCAGTAACTGGTGAAGTTAAAATTGGTGACGATACCTATTACTTTGCTAAAGATGGTAAACAAGTTAAAGGGCAAACAGTAAGTGCTGGTAACGGTCGAATCAGCTATTACTATGGTGATAGTGGTAAGAGAGCTGTCAGCACATGGGTAGAAATCCAGCCAGGAGTTTACGTTTACTTTGATAAGAATGGTCTTGCTTACCCACCTAGAGTGCTAAACTAATAGATTGAAAAGGAGAACTTCGGTTCTCTTTTTTATGCCTATTTTATATCAAGAAAACCTTTTGAAAATCCCCTTTCAATTCGATTACATGACGATTTTTAATTTAATATTAAGATGGTAAAAAAGTCATTAAAATAAGTTTTATTAAGTTTTTTTGACAATAAAAAATGATATAATAGGTAGGTCTTTAAGGTGTAGATTTTAAGACAAAAAATATATTGGGGAAAAATTGAATATGGAAAATAAAGTACGTTATAAACTGCACAAAGTGAAGAAGCAGTGGGTTACTTTGGCTGTCGCTTCAGCAGCTTTGGCTACCATTGTTGGTGGTAGTGTTGCCACGTCTTCACTCGCTTCTGCAGAAGAAGCAAATAACTCTAACGGATTACCTTCAACAACTACAGTCGGGGAAAATACAAATCCTGTGGTTGAGAAAGAAGTTAGTGCAACAACAGAGGTGGCAAGTCCTGCAAATGCCACAAGGACAGACAATGCGGCAGTTACTGCTGACAAACCAGCTGAAACGACAGTTCAACCAAATTCAGGAACAACTAGTGACAGAGCTGCAGCAGTAGAGGTTGAAGCAAAACCTGAAACGCCTGCCAAGCCAGAAGTAGTAGCTAAGCCAGAAACAGCTACAACATCGGAAGTAGCTACAAATGCTGGAGTAGCCGCTCCAACGACTGAGAAGTCTAAAGAGCTTTCTGAAGCTGAAATTAAAGCTGCAGTCTCACTCGATAATATTAAAAAAGAAAAAGATGGTAAATATTACTATCTTTTAGAAGATGGATCACACAAGAAAAACTTTGCCATTACTGTAAATGGTCAGGTCCTTTATTTTGATGAAAATGGTGTCCTTTCAAGCACATCAACTTATTCATTCACACAAGAAACAACAAATCTTGTCACTGATTTTACTAAAAATAATGCTGCTTATGACTCGACAAAGGCGAGTTTTGAACTTGTTGATGGTTATTTGACAGCTGATAGTTGGTACCGTCCAAAAGAAATCCTTGAAGCAGGAACAACTTGGAAAGCGTCAACTGAAAAAGATTTTCGTCCACTTTTGATGTCTTGGTGGCCTGATAAGGATACTCAAGTAGCTTACTTGAACTACATGACTAAGGCTCTTAGCAATGGTGAAGAAACAAAAGATGTCTTTACGATTGAAAATTCTCAAGCTAGCTTGAATGCCGCTGCTCAAATCATTCAACGTAAGATTGAGGTTAAGATTGCTGCTAATAAGTCAACAGACTGGTTACGTCAGTCAATCGAGGCCTTTGTTAAAGACCAAGACAAGTGGAACATCAACTCTGAATCTCCAGGTAAAGAACACTTCCAAAAAGGGGCTCTCCTCTTTGTTAATAGTGATTTAACGAAGTGGGCTAACTCAGACTATCGTAAACTTGATCAAACAGCAACAAGCCGTTTATCAAAAGATAAGATCAAGAGTGGTAGTGATGCTGGTTATGAGTTCTTGCTTTCAAGCGATATCGACAACTCAAACCCAATTGTGCAAGCTGAAATGCTTAACCAATTGTATTACTTCATGAACTGGGGACAAATCGTCTTTGGAGACAAGGACAAAGATGCTCACTTCGATGGTATCCGTGTTGATGCTGTGGACAATGTCAGCATCGATATGCTTCAATTAGTGTCTTCATACATGAAGGTTGCTTACAAGGTCAATGAGTCTGAAGCACGTGCCCTTGCTAATATCTCAATTCTTGAAGCTTGGTCTCAAAATGACCCATATTATGTAGACGAACATAATACGGCTGCCCTTTCTATGGATAATGGTCTCCGTTTGTCTATTGTTCATGGATTGACTCGTCCAGTAACTAATAAAGGTACAGGTGCTCGTAATGCATCAATGAAGGACCTTATTAACGGTGGTTATTTCGGTCTTTCAAACCGTGCGGAAGTCACATCATATGACCAACTTGGTTTTGCAACCTATCTCTTTGTTCGTGCACACGACTCAGAAGTTCAAACGGTTATCGCAGACATTATCAGCAAAAAAATTGATCCTACAACAGATGGATTTACTTTCACATTAGATCAATTGAAACAAGCTTTTGACATTTATAATGCTGATATGTTGAAAGTGGATAAGGAATATACACATTCAAATATTCCTGCTGCCTATGCTTTGATGCTTCAAACAATGGGTGCAGCAACACGTGTTTATTATGGAGACTTGTATACTGATAATGGTCAGTACATGGCTAAGAAATCACCATACTTTGATCAAATCACAACCCTTCTTAAAGCGCGCTCTAAGTATGTAGCTGGTGGTCAAACATCTTATATCCACAATCTTGCTGGAGATGGAGTGTCATCTGCTAAAGACAATAAAGAAGTTTTGGTTTCTGTCCGTTATGGTCAAGATTTGATGTCTAAGACAGATACAGAAGGTGGAAAATACGGTCGTAATTCTGGTATGTTGACCCTTATTGCTAATAACCCAGATTTGAAATTAACAGATGGTGAAACGATTACCGTAAACATGGGTGCTGCCCACAAGAACCAAGCCTACCGTCCACTCTTGCTTGGTACGGATAAAGGTATCGTGTCATCGTTGAATGATTCAGATACTAAGGTTGTTAAATATACAGATGCACAAGGAAATCTTGTCTTCACAGCTGATGAAATCAAAGGCTTTAAGACTGTTGATATGAGTGGTTACCTTTCAGTATGGGTACCAGTAGGTGCGACTGACGATCAAAACGTTCTTGCTAAACCATCAACAAAAGCTTATAAAGAAGGGGATAAGGTATATAGCTCTTCTGCAGCTCTTGAAGCGCAAGTAATTTACGAAGGCTTCTCAAACTTCCAAGACTTTGTCAAAGAAGATAGCCAATACACGAATAAATTGATTGCAGCGAATGCAGACCTCTTCAAGTCATGGGGCATTACATCATTTGAAATTGCACCTCAATATGTCTCATCTAAAGATGGCACGTTCCTTGATTCTATCATTGAGAATGGTTATGCCTTCACAGACCGTTATGACTTTGCCATGAGCAAAAACAATAAATACGGTTCAAAAGAGGACCTTCGTGATGCCCTCAAGGCTCTTCACAAACAAGGTATTCAAGTCATTGCTGACTGGGTTCCAGACCAATTGTATACCCTTCCAGGTAAAGAAGTAGTGACAGCTACTCGTACAGATACGCATGGTAAGGTGCTTGATGATACTAGCTTGGTTAATAAACTCTATGTGACAAATACCAAGTCATCAGGTAAGGATTTCCAAGCACAGTATGGTGGTGCCTTCCTGGATAAACTTCAAAAACTTTATCCAGAAATCTTCAAAGAAGTTATGGAAGCGTCAGGTAAGACAATTGATCCATCTGTTAAGATTAAACAGTGGGAAGCTAAGTACTTTAACGGTACAAACATCCAAAAACGTGGTTCTGACTATGTTCTCAGCGATGGTAAATTGTACTTCACCGTTAATGATAAAGGTACCTTCCTTCCAGCTGCCTTGACTGGTGATACAAAAGCTAAGACTGGATTTGCTTATGATGGTACAGGTGTTACTTATTACACAACATCGGGTACTCAAGCTAAGAGCCAATTTGTAACATATAATGGCAAACAGTACTACTTTAACGATAAGGGTTACCTCGTAACTGGTGAACAAGCTATCGATGGTTCAAACTATTTCTTCTTGCCAAATGGTGTGATGTTTACTGATGGTGTTATTAAAAATGCCAAAGGTCAATCATTGGTTTATGGTAAATCAGGTAAATTAACGACTCAAACTGGTTGGAAAGAAGTTACTGTTAAAGATGACAATGGTAAAGAAGAAAAATTCTACCAATACTTGTTCAAAGGTGGAATCATGGCCACAGGTTTGACTGAAGTAGAAGGTAAAGAAAAATACTTCTATGATAATGGTTACCAAGCTAAAGGTATCTTCGTTCCTACTAAAGATGGTCAGTTGATGTTCTTCTGTGGTGATTCAGGTGAACGTAAATACTCAGACTTCTTTGAACAAGATGGTAACTGGTACTACGCTAATGATAAGGGCTATGTTGCCACTGGATTTACTAAGGTAGGCAAACAAAACCTTTACTTCAATGAAAAAGGTGTTCAAGTTAAGAACCGCTTCTTCCAAGTTGGTGATGCCACATACTATGCAAACAATGATGGTGATGTTCTTCGTGGTGCCCAAACCATCAATGGTGACGAGCTCTACTTTGATGAGTCAGGTAAGCAAGTTAAAGGTGAGTTCGTGAACAATCCTGATGGTACGACTTCATACTACGATGCAATCACAGGTGTGAAACTTGTTGATACATCACTAGTAGTTGATGGTCAAACCTTTAATATCGATGCTAAGGGTGTTGTGACTAAGGCACATACACCAGGCTTCTATACTACTGGGGACAATAACTGGTTCTATGCAGACTCTTATGGACGTAATGTTACAGGTGCTCAGGTCATCAATGGTCAACATCTCTACTTCGATGCTAACGGTCGCCAAGTTAAGGGTGGCTTCGTGACTAACACTGACGGAAGCCGTTCATTCTACCATTGGGATACTGGTGATAAATTAGTTTCTACATTCTTTACGACTGGTCATGATAAATGGTATTATGCTGATGATAAGGGTAATGTCGTTACTGGAGCTCAAGTAATCAACGGTCAAAAACTCTTCTTTGGTACTGATGGTAAGCAAGTTAAAGGTGGCTTTGCAACAAACGCTAATGGCACTCGCTCATATTACCATGGAGCTACTGGTGATAAGTTAGTCTCAACCTTCTTCACTACTGGAGATAACAACTGGTATTATGCTGATGCCAAGGGTGAAGTTGTTGTTGGCGAACAGACTATCAACGGCCAACACCTCTACTTTGACCAAACTGGTAAACAAGTGAAGGGTGCCACAGCTACGAATCCTGATGGTTCAATCTCTTACTATGATGTTCATACAGGTGACAAGGCTATTAATCGTTGGGTTAAAATTCCTTCAGGGCAATGGGTATACTTTAATGCCCAAGGTAAAGGCTACGTGTCAAATTAAGATTAATGAATGAAAGAAGTCAATCACTTTTGTGGTTGCTTTTTTCGTAAAAAATTGTCAAACTTTTATACATTCAGGTCATTTGTCTGGCCAAAAAGTGGTATAATAACTCTTGCTAAATCTTTATTTTGGAGTACACATGGCTAAGTCAAAAAATACTATTGAAAGTCGGATAGATTACTCGATTCTCTTGCCAGTCCTTATCTTACTACTGGCTGGTCTGCTCTCGGTTTTTATCGCAACAAATTTTGATTACCCAAAGAATCTCGTGCAAGTCATGTCTCAGCAAGTACTATGGATTTTTCTAGGTTCAGTACTTGCTTTTGTTGTCATGTTATTTAATACAGAGTTTCTTTGGAAGGCAACCCCCTGGCTCTATATTTTTGGCCTGGGGCTTATGGTTCTACCTCTCGTTTTCTATTCCCCTGCTTTGGTAGCTTCGACGGGAGCAAAAAACTGGGTCAGTATTGGATCGGTCACCCTTTTCCAACCATCTGAGTTTATGAAGATATCCTACATCCTTTTTCTATCGAGAATAGGTGTTTGGGCAAAGCAAGGTAAGGAAGTAACCAACCTCCAGGATGACTGGCTACTACTCTTCCAATATGTTGCAGTCACGCTTCCTGTCTTAGGTCTACTGGTTCTTCAAGGTGATATGGGGACGGCCTTAGTCTTCCTCGCTATTTTAGCAGGTATAATAGTTGTTTCGGGAATATCCTGGCGTATTATCTTGCCGGTAGTTCTAGCTTTTGCAGTGGGATTAGGCTTGTTTGTAATGGTATTTACCACAGATTGGGGTAAGGAAGCTATGCTCAAGATGGGGGTACAAACCTACCAGATTAACCGTATCTCAGCTTGGTTGGATCCCTTCACTTATGCAGATGGTATCGCCTTTCAACAGACACAGGGGATGATTTCGATTGGTACTGGAGGAATCTATGGTAAAGGCTTTAATCATCTGGAGTTGAACGTACCGGTTCGTGAGAGTGACATGATTTTCACAGTTATTGCGGAAGACTTTGGTTTGGTAGGTGGTGGATTGGTTCTTCTAACCTATCTCTTCCTTATTTATCGCATGTTGCGGGTGACATTCAGATCTAACAATCGTTTCTATACCTTTATTTCGACAGGTTTTATCATGATGATTGTCTTCCATATTTTTGAAAATATTGGGGCAGCAGTGGGAATTCTTCCTTTGACAGGTATTCCTTTACCCTTCATTTCCCAAGGGGGATCATCACTCATCTCTAACTTGATTGGTGTTGGTTTGGTGCTTTCGATGGCTTATCAAACCAATCTCAACGAGGAAAATAAAATTCTCTTGGCAATGTCTCGTCGGATGCGTACGTCTGGAACGAGTCAAGTGAAACCTGTTTCTAAGAGTAAGTCTAAGAAGAACAAGTCTTCGAAGAGTGTTACTAAGGCCTCTCAAGAATTGGGCAAGGCTAAAGATAAGATTGATAAAGCCACTGAGAAAATGCGTCAAACCATTTCTCAAAATACGCCAAGCATTCATCAAGGCAAGCGTCGTAAGGGTTCAAAAAAGAAACCGACACGTAAACATTAAGAAGAAGCAAGTTGGTTAATCCAACTTGTTTTTCTTTGAAAAAAAATTAAGGTCTGTGACCTTTTCTTTGCCCCTGCCTATGGTATAATAGAAGTCGACTATTTCGAAAAGGGGTTTGCTATGATAGAGACAGCCAAACAGCAAGAACGTGCTATTTTAGTAGGTGTTGAATTGCAAGAGACAGAGCATTTTGACATGTCAATGGAGGAACTTGCCAGTCTTGCTAAAACGGCAGGGGCAGAGGTTGTAGCTAGCTATGCCCAAAAACGTGAACGCTATGATAGTAAGTCTTTCGTGGGTTCAGGAAAATTAGAAGAAATCAAGGCCATGGTGGACGCAGATGAGATTACCACGGTCATCGTCAATAACCGTTTAACGCCTCGTCAAAATACCAATCTTGAAGCTGCATTTGGCGTAAAAGTTATTGATCGCATGCAATTAATTCTGGATATCTTCGCCATGAGGGCTAGAAGCCATGAAGGTAAACTTCAGGTACACCTAGCTCAGCTTAAGTACATGTTGCCTCGTTTGGCTGGTCAAGGGATTATGCTCAGCCGTCAAGCAGGGGGCATTGGTAGCCGTGGACCTGGTGAAAGTCAGTTGGAGCTCAATCGTCGTTCGATTCGTAACCAGATTGCCGATATTGAACGCCAGTTAAAGATTGTTGAGAAGAACCGAGAAACCATTCGCGAAAAGCGTGTTGATTCAAGTACCTTTAAAATTGGCTTGATAGGTTACACCAATGCTGGGAAGTCAACAATCATGAACCTTATGACGGATGATAAGCAGTATGAGGCCAATGAACTTTTCGCAACCTTGGATGCAACTACTAAGAAAATTTACTTAAAAGATCAGTTTCAAGTTACCTTGACAGATACGGTTGGTTTTATTCAGGATTTGCCAACAGAATTGGTTGCTGCCTTTAAGTCAACGCTTGAAGAAAGTCGTAATGTGGACCTACTTTTGCATGTCATTGATGCGAGTGATCCTAATCACGAAGAGCATGAAAAGGTGGTCTTAGACATTCTCAAAGACTTAGACATGACTGATATTCCTCGCCTAGCAATCTACAATAAGATGGACGTAGCTGATAATTTAGTAGCAACAGTCTTTCCTAATGTTCGCCTCTCAGCACGTGATAAGGGAAGTCGTGAGGCCCTCAGAAGACTCTTGATTGATGAAATTCAACAGATTTTTGAACCCTTTAGTATTAAGGTACATCAGGATCAAGCTTATAAACTTTATCAGTTGAGTCAATTGGCCTTGCTAGATAGCTACACTTTTGAGACAGAAGTGGAAGAAATCACAGGTTATATTTCACCGAAAAATAAATGGAAATTGGAAGAATTTTATGACTGATTATATGGATTTAGCTTTAAAATATGGTGGTTTTACAAGTTTAGATAAGGTTTATCTGGAAAATACCTTATCAGACCTTTCGGACAGTCAAAAATTGGCCTTCATTACACCACCACCAAGTGTTATTAATGCTTATTTTGCAGAGATTTACCAGAAACAATCTCCTGAAGCAGCGACGGATTACTACTTGGAGCTTTCAAAAGCATTAGACTTGTTTAATTTGGCACCATCTTTTGATGAACACAAGCCCTTTATTCGTCTCAATCTTTCAGGAAAATCTTATGGTTTTTGCTATGAAAATGCCGATGAAGTGGCCCTAGTCTTTGCAGAGCATTCAGAGGTTCCAACGGCTAGTATTTTGTTTGAGCTTGCTCAAGTTTTCCCACAGTATAAGGTTTATCTTGAAGGAACTCAAATTAAAATGGCCAAGGTTTACTTTGATGAAGAAGTGTTGGAAGAGTTGACACCAGAGACTCAGTTACTAAGTCGTGTAACTAAACTGAAGGGAAATGTCATTAAGTTGGCGAGCTTTAATCAAGATGAATTAGTGGAACTTTTGTCTCAATATAAAGGGCAAACCGTTTATTATGACTTTGCTCAGCGTGAATGCCTGGCTTATGTTGTCCAGAAATAAGAAAAACGATAGATAGAAAGTATAGAAAGTCATGGAATTACAATTTTTAGGGACGGGCGCCGGACAGCCATCCAAGGCTCGTAATGTATCGAGTCTGGTTTTGAAGCTACTCGATGAAATCAACGAAGTCTGGATGTTTGACTGTGGGGAAGGAACCCAACGTCAAATTTTAGAAACAACAATCAAACCTCGTAAAGTTAAAAAAATCTTTATCACACATATGCACGGGGACCATATCTTCGGTCTACCTGGTTTCTTGGCTAGTCGTTCTTTCCAATCTAGTGAAGAACAAACTGACCTTGAAGTTTATGGCCCAGTTGGTATTAAGCAATACGTCATGACTAGCCTTCGTACCTCGGGGACACGCTTACCTTATCATGTGCATTTTAAGGAAATTGATGAGCATAAGCTAGGCCTGGTTATGGAAAATGACAAGTTTGCTGTTTATGCAGATAAGTTGGATCACACCATTTTTTGTCTTGGTTACCGTGTGGTTCAAAAGGATCTCGAAGGGACCTTGGATGCTGAGGCTCTTAAGGCAGCAGGCGTACCATTTGGTCCGCTTTTTGGACAAATTAAGAATGGACAAGATGTGGTTCTTGAAGATGGAACGAAAATCATTGCCAAAGACTTTATTTCCGCTCCTAAGAAAGGTAAGGTTATCACTATCTTAGGTGATACCCGTCAGACAAATGCCAGTGTTCGACTTGGATTGGGGGCAGATGTCCTAGTCCACGAGTCTACTTATGGCAAGGGTGACGAAAAAATTGCTAAGAGCCATGGTCACTCAACGAACATGCAAGCAGCTCAAGTAGCTAAGGATGCGTCAGCTAAACGCCTTCTTCTCAATCACGTATCAGCACGTTTTTTGGGGCGTGATATCGGTAGGATGGCAGCAGATGCTAAAACGATTTTTGAAAACACTCACATCGTTCGTGACTTGGAAGAGGTTGAAATCTAATGGCTAAACAACGTATTATTGCTATTACTGGTGCCTCAGGAGGCCTTGCTCAAGAAATTGTCAAGCAACTCTCCCCCAGTGATGGCATTATCCTCTTGGGACGAGACAAGGACAAACTTGAGAAATGTTATCGTCATGTGGAAAATAAAACCTGTCTTGCCATTGACCTTAGAGACGACAATGCTATTAAAAAAATGGTAGATTATCTCTATCAACGATTTGGACGTATTGACGTCTTTATCAATAATGCTGGTTTCGGTGAATTCAAGTCTTATGATAACTACACTAGCCAAGAAGTACGTGATATGTTTGATATCAATACCTTTGCGACGATGACCTTTTCACGTTTGATGGCTGAGAAAATGGTGGAGCAAGGCCATGGTCATATCATCAACATCGCCAGTATGGCGGGGAAAATTGCGACAGCCAACTCAAGTGTCTATGCAGCGACAAAGTTTGCGGTAATTGGTTTTTCAGATGCCCTGCGTCTAGAGCTGGCTGATAAAGGAGTCTATGTGACTACGGTCAATCCAGGTCCCATCCGAACCACTTTCTTTGACCAAGCAGATCCAGAGGGGACTTATGTTAAAGCCGTGGATCGCTATATTTTAGAACCAGACTATGTGGCTAAGAAAATTGTCAAAAACTTTGGAAAACCAAAACGTGAACTCAATCTTCCTAGGCTATTGAATGTGGCCCATAAACTCTATACCCTTTTCCCTCGTATCTCGGATAAACTAGCTACCAATATATTTAACTACAAATAGGGGGGATGCTAGATGGCAGCAAATATCCAATTTTATTTAGAAAACCTACAGCACTATAGGTTAAAAAAGGAATTAAGATGTTAGAATACAAACAAGAAATTCCAGCGATGGAAGACCTACTCGCACTGTACGGTTCAGTCGGTTGGACCAATTATACTAACAATCCAACCATGTTGGAAGAAGCTGTCAAAGCCAGTCTCTGGCAGTTGGCGGTCTATGATAAGGAAGAGTTAGTAGCCTACATTCGCTTAGTAGGGGATGGCCATTCTGTCATTTTTGTACAGGACCTCTTGGTGCGACCAGATCACCAGCGCCAAGGCATTGGCACGAAACTCTTAGAAGAGGCTTTAGAGACGTTCCCCCATGTCTATCAACGGCTCCTTGTCACTGAACGTAGCGAGAAAAATTTAGCCTTTTACCAGTCCCTGGGATTTGTCGAACTTTCAGAGGAAGCTTGTACAGGGATGATTTATAAATATTGATGTAGAGGATTTCCAAATAGGGAATCTTTTTCTTGTTTTTCCTAATATTACTTGAAAATGATAGTAGAATAGAGTTAGTTAACGTAAAGAGGAGAAGGGAATATCTGAGAAAACACAAGTCAAAAAGGAAACAATATCCAGACTATTATTTAGTCTAGAAAAGCAGGTCTTGATTGCAAATGTACCACAAGTCTAAGCAACTTACGATGTTTGACATTCTCTTTTTAGGAAACTTAGCTTTCTATCCACTATGATAAATTTTTTCATGTTATAATAGATAGACTAGATGACAGGGAGAAAATATAAAAACATGATTACATCAACGTATGATTGGAAAATAAACACAAAAGAGCCAGATGCTGGCTTTTTTAAACTTGCCAAAGAACGTGGGTTGGCAGAAACAGCAGCCAAGATTGCCTATGAACGTGGCATTACGACAGAAGATGCTCTTGAAGACTTTCTAAAGGCTGATTTATCACACCTTCATGATCCTTATCTTCTTCATGATATGGATAAGGCAGTGGCTAGAATTCGTCAGGCCATTGAAAATTATGAACAAATCTTAGTCTATGGGGACTATGATGCAGATGGTATGACATCAGCATCGATTGTCAAGGAAGCTCTTGAAATGATGGGCGCTGAAGCTCGAGTCTATTTGCCTAACCGTTTTACAGATGGTTATGGGCCAAACGCAAGTGTCTACAAGTACTTCATTGAACAGGAAGGCATTTCGCTCATTGTTACAGTGGATAATGGGGTAGCGGGGAATGAGGCTATCGCTTATGCGCAAGAGCAAGGTGTGGACGTTATCGTTACAGACCATCACAGTATGCCGGCACAGCTTCCAGATGCCTATGCCATTGTCCATCCAGAGCATCCAGATGCCGATTATCCTTTTAAGTATTTGGCAGGTTGTGGTGTAGCTTTCAAATTGGCAACTGCCCTCCTTGAAACTATTCCTACTGAGATGTTGGACTTGGTAGCCATTGGTACCATTGCCGATATGGTTAGCCTAACGGATGAAAATCGTATTATGGTCAAGGTCGGCCTGGAAATTCTAAAGACTACTGAGCGTATTGGACTGCAAGAGTTACTCCGTATTTCAGATGTAGACCCAACAACGATTTCTGAAGAAACGGTAGGATTTAAACTGGCCCCTCAACTCAATGCCTTGGGGCGCTTAGATGACCCAAATCCAGCCATTGAACTGCTGACCGGATTTGACGATGAAGAAGCCCAAGCCATTGCTCTGGAAATCAATGCTAAAAATGAAGAACGTAAGGAAGTTGTTCAAAAAATCTTTGATGAAGCCATGACTATGGTGGATTTGGATAAACCTGTTCAGGTTTTGGCCAAGGAAGGTTGGCATCCTGGCGTCCTAGGTATTGTGGCGGGGCGTATCATGGAACAAATCAGTCAGACAGTAGTGGTTTTGAATATTGAAGATGGCTTGGCTAAGGGTTCCGCTCGTAGTTTGGAATCTATCAATATCTTCCATGCCCTTGATGACCACCGAGACATCTTTACTGCTTTTGGAGGACATGCTGGAGCGGCGGGGATGACCCTTCCTGAAGAAAATCTTGGACGACTATCAGAGATTTTGTGCCATTATGTCTACGATAATGACATTGATACGAGTGCCAAAAATACGTTAAATTTAGACGAGGAGCTCCAACTCAGTGAGCTTAGCTTGGATACTATTAAGAGCCTAGAAAAACTAGCACCTTTTGGTATGGATAATAAAAAGCCAGTCTTTTGGCTACATGATATTACCGTTACTCAAGCTAGGACTATGGGACAAAATGGAGCCCATCTTAAGTTTAAGGTTAAGCAAGGAAAGGATAGTTTTGATGTTGTGGCCTTTAATAAAGGTCATTTGCTTCAAGAATTTCAACAAGCTCAGGGTTTGGAATTGGCAGTGACCTTGTCCGTTAATGTATGGAATGGTCAGACAACACTCCAGCTTATGCTTGAGGATGCGCGTGTGGATGGTGTTCAATTATTTGATTTTCGCTCAAAAAATATGGCACTACCTGAGGGCCTACCAACGGTAGAAGAGGCCTCAGACGAAACAGCTGCAGTTGTCCTCAACACTCTACCGAATTCAGCAACGGAATTAAAAGAGTGGTTTGAAGGTAAAGATTTCCAGGCTATCTATTTTAAAAATAGTATTAAGGAAGCCTATTATCTGACTGGATATGGAACGAGAGAGCAATTTGCAAGGCTCTATAAAACCATTTACCAATTCCCAGAATTCGATGTCCGCTATAAACTGGATGAGCTCAGTCATTACCTTAAAATCGATAAGATACTTCTGATTAAGATGATTCAGATTTTTGATGAATTGGATTTTGTGACTATTGATAATGGTGTTATGACAGTCAATAAGGAAGCTGAAAAACGTGAGATTGAGGACAGCAAGATTTTCCAAGATCTTAAACATCTCGTCAAGTTCCAAGAACTTATGGCTTTAGGGACACCACAGGAAATTTATGACTGGCTTTATAAGTAGGGGGAGTACTTAATCCAAAGGATTCGTCTTGAAATGAGGGTTAGCATTTTCTAAATCTGAAGATTCATGCTATAATGGTATGTAAATATTTTTTTGGCGAAAAGCCTATAGGAAGAACAAATGAAATTAGAAGATTATATTGCATCTATTGAAAACTACCCTAAAGAAGGGGTTACTTTCCGTGATATTAGTCCTTTGATGGCTGATGGAAATGCTTATAGCTATGCTATCCGTGAAATCGTTCAGTATGCGACTGATAAGAAGATTGACATGATTGTTGGACCTGAAGCTCGTGGTTTCATCGTTGGTTGTCCAGTTGCTTTTGAACTTGGTATTGGCTTTGCTCCAGTTCGTAAACCTGGTAAATTGCCACGTGAAGTGATTTCAGCAGATTATGAAAAAGAGTATGGTATCGATACACTTTGTATGCATGCCGATGCAATCAAACCAGGCCAACGTGTGCTTATCGTTGATGACCTTTTGGCAACTGGTGGTACCGTCAAAGCTACAATTGAAATGATTGAGCGCCTAGGTGGAGTCGTTGCTGGTTGTGCCTTCTTGATTGAGCTTGATGGTCTTAATGGACGTAAAGCTATTGAAGGTTACGATACTAAAGTATTGATGAACTTCCCAGGATAAATCTATCTATGAATTAACAAAAGGCCTTAGGGCCTTTTTAACTCTTTTAAAACATAAGTGTTCTCTAAATATAGTTTAAAGCTATAGCTAACTAGAGAAAATATATATTTGATAACAATACCTCCCCGGTTTATAATATGAAGATAGAATAAATAAGGATGGAGATATTGTTATGCCTATAAAACTTGATAATAAGTTGCCAGCTCTTGATGTATTGCGTTCGGAAAATGTCTTCATCATGGATGAGAACAGAGCTAGTAGCCAGGATATTCGACCAATGGAGGTCTTAATCCTAAATCTTATGCCAACTAAAGAAGTTACAGAAACTCAGTTACTACGTCTTTTAGCTAATACGCCACTTCAAATTAACGTCGAGTTTCTTTATATGGCTAGTCATAAGTCAAAAAATACACATGCCGAACATATGGAAACTTTCTATAAGACTTTTGATGAAATTAAGCATAAGTATTATGATGGTCTCATCGTAACAGGTGCTCCTGTTGAGCAAATGCCATTTGAGGAAGTGGATTATTGGCAAGAATTAACACAAGTTTTTGATTGGTCTAAAAAGCATGTTTATTCAACCCTTCATCTGTGTTGGGGAGCTCAAGCAGGTCTCTATTATAAGCATGGAGTCGACAAGGTTCCATTGTCGGAGAAATTATCTGGAATCTATAAACAAACTGTTGACATGCCTGAAAACTTCCTTATGAATGGCTTTGATGATAGCTTTATGTCACCGCACTCACGCTATACAGAGGTTAGGCTCGAGGATATTAAAGCCAAGACGGATTTAGATATTGTTGTGTCAGGACCAGAGGTTGGCTTATCCATTCTAGCAAGTAAGAATCTTCGTGAAGTATATAGTTTCGGTCATTTTGAATATGACCGTGATACTCTGGCAAGAGAATACCGAAGAGATTTGGATGCAGGCATTAATCCAGACGTACCAGCAAACTATTTCCCAGAGGATGATCCAAGTCAGGAGCCTAAACTGCGTTGGAATCTTGCGGCATCTGCCTTCTTTAGTAATTGGATTAACTATGCGGTATATCAAGAAACACCTTATCGTTTAGAAGAGTTGGAAGACGATTTTTCATTCTACGGTTATTTGTAGTAGACAGTCTCAAAAGACTTATGTGAGAGCATTTGACTTTTTGGGGTGTCTAGCTACTCTGAAAGGTAAATATGAGTTTTTTTGAACAGTATCGATCAGGTAATCTGGTCCTTCCTAATGCTTTATTTTTCCACTTTAAGGATATTTTCCCATCTGCGGATGACTTTCTGGTTTGGCAGTTTCTCTATCTACAAACGACAACTCAGATTGGAGAAGTGGCTTCTAGTCAGATCGCGCAAGCAACTGGGAAGACGCCAACTGAAGTTAATAAAAGTATTACGACATTGACTGAGGCTGGACTTCTTGATTTCACGACTATTAAGATTAACAATGAAATTGAGATGGTTGTAGATGCCTCACCTGCCTTGGCAGTATTGGACAAGTTAGTGAGCAATGAAAAGACAACGGCAGGGCCTGTCGTTGGTCAGCCAACCAATACCCAGCTCATCAAGCAATTAACAGATGAATTGGAACAAGCTTTGGGAATCTTGAATCCAATGGTTGTCGAAGATTTAAACAAGGAAATCCAAGAAGAACATACTGATCCCGAACTTATCCGTGAGGCTTTGAAAGAAGCAGTATTTAACCGCAAGACAAATTGGAATTACATCAAAGGAGTTTTGCGTAACTGGAAATCAAGTGGTATTACAACTAAAATTCAAGTTGAAGAGCGTCGTTTGGAGCATCAAGGTAAGAAGCACCATCATCAGGTTTCCGATGACTTCAAAACAGGAATGGATGCCGCCCGTCAATTATGGGGTGGCCAATAATGTTAGGAAGAAAACGTGTTAATGAGGCTCTAGCTCTCATGGGAGAGATGTTTCCCAATGCTCATGGAGAGTTGGAGTGGGAAACTCCTTTCCAGCTATTAGTTGCTGTTATTTTATCAGCCCAGACAACAGACAAGGCTGTTAATAAGATTACACCAGGCTTGTGGGCCCGTTATCCAGAAATTGAGGATTTGGCTTCTGCCAATCTTGATGATGTTGAGATGTGTTTGCGAACGATTGGTCTTTACAAGAATAAAGCAAAGAACATCATCAAGACTGCTAGAGCTGTTTTAATGAATTTTGATGGACAGGTTCCGAAAACGCATAAGGAATTGGAAAGTCTACCTGGTGTGGGACGAAAAACAGCTAATGTGGTTTTAGCTGAGGTTTATGGCATTCCTTCTATTGCTGTAGATACGCATGTCTCACGTGTTTCTAAAAGGCTAAATATCGCCCCAGAGGATGCTAGTGTAGAGGAAATCGAAGCAGAATTGATGAAGAAAATCCCAAAGAAGGATTGGATTATCAGCCATCACCGTATGATTTTCTTTGGACGTTATCATTGCTTGGCTAAGAATCCGAAATGCCAGACCTGTCCTCTTCAAAGTTATTGTAAGTATTATAAAGAAACAACTAAGAAATAAGCTGAAGAATGTGATTTTCTTCGGCTTTTTACAACTGTAAGAATTTGTTACAAACTAGTAACTTGACAAAAGTCTCAGGCTTTAAGAAAATAGAAGAAACGATTTAGAAGCAGGAGCGATTTAGTGAATGGCTGAATTCAGTAATGAAGAGTATCTGAGAGCCTTAGCTGATAATGGTGATAGAGAAGCAGCCAAAGAATATGAGCAAGCTTTGGATAATCGTATTTTTCAGTTGCAGATTTCATTGGCTCAAACGAGTAATCCACAGGGTCGTAGGGAAGTGCAAAAACTCTTGGAACAAGAGGAAAAGAAAAAAAGGGACTACTTTCAAGAAAAAGAGGAAAAAGCTGTGAGCGAATTTAGACGTCGTAAAAATGAAACTACAAAGGGAAGAAAAGTTTCGAGTTTTGACAAACTCAAAGATCCTAAAATCATTAGATGGGTAATTGGAGTTGTTGCAGTACTTGCAGTGGTTATTCCTGTTGTTACCTTGATGTGGTATAGTAATAACCAAAAAGAGAGTGAAACAAATCCATGGAAAAACGGTCAGTTGGCTAAAAGCAAGGAAGCAGCTGCAGCATCATCTGATACCCAATCCTCTCAAGTTGATACCTCATCTTTGTCTGACCAACAGTTAGAAGACTGGGTTGTTTCTACCTATGCCAAAGAACAAGGTTCAACTGGAGAAAATTATAAAAATCTAGGTTGGAATGTTTATTCATGGACGGATGATGATGATAACCTAGTTTATGCTCAACTTTATGATGCCTATGGTAATGATGTTCTTCTTTTCCGTGTAGATAAGAAGGGACAACTCGAAGCCTATGGTGGTATTGACGGTTCAAGCGATTCTTGGGACGTCGTTTCAAAAAAATATACAACCGATTAATGAAACCATATAAAACACCTGACAATGGTGGTTGAGACTGTCTTTTGACAGTCTTTTTTGGTATAATTTTAAGTAATCGTGTATACAATTAAAAAGCCGACTGAGAAGATTTGGGGATGATGGTTCTGCAGAACTTTTTTAATGTCTTCAGGTTTTCAAGGATAGCTTAAATAAAGGAGAGTTGTCGTGTCAGACTATTTATCGGTCACATCCTTAACCAAATATTTGAAAATGAAATTTGACCGTGATCCTTATCTAGAGAGGGTATATTTGACGGGACAGGTTTCCAATTTTCGTCGCCGCCCGAGTCACCAATATTTTTCGCTTAAGGATGAAGGAGCTGTTATTCAGGCGACGATCTGGGCTGGAGTTTTCAAAAAACTTGGTTTTGAACTCGAAGAAGGTATGAAGATCAATGTCGTAGGTCGTGTCCAGATTTATGAGCCTAGTGGCTCTTATTCCATTATTATCGAGAAGGCTGAGCCGGATGGTATTGGAGCTTTGGCTATCCAGTTTGAACAGCTTCGTAAAAAATTGACTGCAGAAGGCTACTTTGATGATCGTCATAAGCAAGCGCTGCCTAATTTTGTCAAAAAAATCGGGGTTGTCACAAGTCCTAGTGGTGCGGTTATTCGAGATATTATTACGACTGTTAGCCGTCGTTTTCCAGGGGTAGAAATCTTACTTTTCCCTACCAAGGTTCAGGGTGAAGGAGCTGCACAGGAAATTGCTGAAAATATTCAAAAAGCCAATCAAAGGGATGACTTAGATTTACTTATCGTTGGTCGTGGTGGAGGTTCTATTGAAGACCTCTGGGCTTTTAACGAGGAAATTGTTGTTCAGTCCATTTTTGAGAGTCGTCTACCTGTGATTTCAAGTGTTGGTCACGAAACAGATACGACTTTGGCTGACTTTGTTGCAGATCGTAGGGCTGCTACACCTACAGCAGCGGCAGAACTTGCTACTCCGGTATCAAAGGCCGATACCTTGGTTTGGATTCGTGAAAGACAAAATAGAGCTTATCAAGCCTGTTTGAGACGTATACAGTACAATCAAGAACGTTTAGCTAAACTGTCACAATCTGTTGTCTTTAGGCAACCTGAGCGCCTATATGATGGTTATTTACAAAAGTTGGATCGACTAACAACAAGGCTTGAAACCTTCATGAGTCAAGATTTCGAACGCAAACAAAAAGAAGCGGAACTTTTGAGACAACGATTACAAGGCTTAAATCTTCTGACTAGTGTTCAGAACTACCAAGACCGTCGAGAGTCTTTGCAACGTTTATTGGTGACCACAACCAAGAACACCATTAATGGTAACCGTGTGAGATTAGAAAAGGCACAGGATGCTTTATTGTCTCTAGATACTAGCCGTATTGTTGCAAGGGGCTATGCCATTGTCAAAAAAAATGATAAACCTTTAACCAGTACCAAGAATATTACCGAAGGTGATCAATTAACCGTCCAAATGAGAGATGGAGAACTAGAAGTAGAGGTGAAAAATGTCAACTAAAAAAACATTTGAGGAAAATTTACAGGACTTAGAAGCCATTGTCACTAAGCTCGAAACAGGTGATGTTGCTCTTGAGGATGCTATTGCTGAGTTCCAAAAAGGTATGGCCTTGTCTAAGGATTTGCAGAAGACCTTGGAAGATGCTGAAAAAACACTAGTTAAAGTTATGCAAGCAGATGGTACAGAAACGGAAATGGATGCCTAATGAGCAAGCTAAATAAAATTGATGAGGCTATCCGTGATTACTACCAAAAAAAGAATCTTCCTGTATCAGGTGATTTAATCACTGCTATTCTTTATTCAGTTGATAGTGGCGGTAAGCGTATTCGTCCACTGATTTTCTTAGATTTACTTGAAGGATTTGGTTTAGAGCTAACTCCTAGTCATTTCGATGTTGCAGCGAGTCTTGAAATGATTCATACTGGAAGTCTGATTCACGATGATCTGCCGGCTATGGATGATGATGATTACCGTCGAGGACGTTTAACCAACCATAAGAAATTTGATGAAGCAACGGCGATATTGGCTGGCGATTCTCTCTTTTTGGATCCCTTTGATCTCCTGGCCCAAACAGAGCTATCAGCAGAAATTCGAGTTCAATTGATTCAAGCATTGTCTCATTCCTCAGGCACCTTCGGTATGGTTGGTGGCCAGATGTTGGATATGAAGGGTGAAGGTCAGGAACTTGATTTATCGCAACTGTCTAAAATTCATGAGCATAAGACAGGTAAGCTTTTAACCTTTCCTTTTGTGGCGGCTGGTATTGTTGCTCAAAAAAATCTAGAGGTTTTGGAAAATCTGAAAGAAGCTGGTCGCCTGATTGGTCTTGCCTTTCAAGTCCGTGATGATATTTTGGATGTGACTGCTGATTTCGAAGAACTTGGAAAGACACCTGGAAAAGATGTAGTAGCGGGGAAATCAACCTATCCGGCTCTTCTTGGTCTGGAAAAATCACATGCTATCCTCGAGGAATCACTTAGTAAAGCTGAGGCTATTTTCCAAAATCTAGCTGAGACTCAAGGTTTCAAGAAAGACAGTATTATAGAAATCATAGAAAGGTTACGACTCCATGCCTAAGGAAAGAGTAGACGTCTTGGCTTATAAACAAGGCCTTTTTGAAACACGAGAACAAGCAAAACGTGGTGTAATGGCAGGTTTAGTTGTTAATGTTATCAATGGTGAGCGTTACGATAAACCTGGTGAAAAAATCGATGATGGGACTGAGTTAAAACTAAAAGGTGAGAAGCTTAAGTATGTGAGTCGTGGAGGACTCAAACTTGAAAAAGCTTTGGAAGTTTTCAATCTGTCAGTTGAAGGTATGACGACCATTGATATCGGAGCCTCAACAGGTGGGTTTACTGATGTTATGCTTCAAAATGGGGCCAAACTGGTTTATGCTGTTGATGTCGGCACCAATCAGTTGGTTTGGAAATTGCGTCAAGATGAGCGTGTTCGTTCTATGGAGCAATATAATTTTCGTTATGCTGAACCTGTCGATTTCACAGAAGGACTACCGTCTTTTGCATCAATCGATGTCAGCTTCATCTCTCTTAATCTGATTCTGCCGGCTTTGGCTAAGATATTGGTTGATGGGGGGCAAGTTGTTGCTCTTGTGAAACCACAATTTGAGGCGGGCCGTGAACAAATTGGGAAAAACGGGATTGTTCGTGAGAGCAGTGTCCATGAAAAAGTGTTAGAAACAGTGACTGCTTTTGCGGTTGACTATGGCTTTTCAGTTAAGGGGCTGGACTTTTCACCTATCCAAGGTGGTCATGGTAACATTGAGTTTCTCGCACACTTGGAGAAGACAAATTCTCCTCAAAATGATGCTCAAACCTCTATTAAGGAAGTTGTAGCACAAGCACACAAGGAGTTTAAAAAGAATGAAGAAGAATGATCGTTTGGAGTTAATCCGAAAGATTGTCCAAGAAAATAAAATTACGACTCAAGGAGAATTGGTAAAATTACTCCAAAATGAGGGATTAAAGGCTACTCAAGCGACTGTATCGCGTGATATCAATGAAATTGGTATTACCAAAGTACCAACTGAAGACGGTTCTTACATCTATGGGCTCTCAACTGCTCCTAGACGAGTAGGTGGAACCTCTGTTTCGACTCGTCGCTTGTTGCGTGTTGATCGTCAACATGCCTTTATGAATATCGTTGTTCAACCTGGGACAAGCCGCCTCATCAAGAAGATTCTTTTAGATGAGTACAAGCATTTGATTTTTAGTGTTATTGCTGATGATGATACCCTCTTTTTAGTGGCTCAGTCAGAGTTAGCAGCTATTGAACTACAGGGGCAAATCATTAAGTGGGTTGAAGAATAGGAGGGCCTATGCTTCTCGAAATTACGATAAAGAATTTCGCAATTATTGAAGAGATTTCTCTAAACTTTGAGAATGGTATGACCGTCCTTACTGGTGAAACAGGTGCTGGTAAGTCCATTATTATAGATGCTATGAATCTTATGTTGGGTGCTAGGGCTTCTAGTGAGGTCGTCCGTCATTCAGCATCTAAGGCTGAAATTCAGGGCTTCTTTTCAATCGAACAAAATCCTGCCTTGGTTAGTATCTTGGAAGATAATGGGATTCCTGTTGAGGATGAATTGATTATCCGTCGTGAAATCTTCCAAAATGGTAGAAGTGTTAGTCGTATCAATGGGCAGATGGTCAATTTAACGACGCTTAAGGCTGTTGGGCACTTCTTGGTAGATATCCATGGACAACATGACCAGGAAGAGCTTATGAAACCTGCTCTGCATATTACCATGCTTGATGCCTTTGGTGACAAGGAATTTTTCCAGACTAAGAAAGAGTACCAGGAGTATTTTGACCGCTATCGTGAGTTAAGAAAATCCGTTCTTGAAAAGCAAAAAAATGAGCAGGAGCATAAGGCTCGAATTGAAATGCTAGCTTTTCAGATTGCAGAAATTGAAGCAGTCTCTCTAAAATCAGGAGAAGATTTGGCTTTGATGCAGGAGCGAGACAAGCTTCTTAATCATAAGCAGATTGCTGATACCTTAACAAATGCCTATGTCATGCTGGATAATGAAGATTTTTCAAGCCTTTCAAATGTTCGTTCTGCCATGAATGACCTCCAGTCTCTTGAAGAGTATGACTCTGATTACAAAGAACTCTCTGGAAATCTATCAGAAGCCTATTATGTTCTGGAAGATGTCACTAAGCAACTAGGTGATTTTTTGGATAATCTGGACTTTGATGCTGGGCGTTTACAAGAGATTGAACACCGCTTAGATACCATTAATGCCATTACTCGTAAATATGGTGGGACTGTCGATGACGTCTTGGATTATCTGGAAAATTCAAGTAAAGAATACAATCTTCTGACAGGAAACTCTAGCTCGTCAGATGCTATGGAACAAGAGCTTAAGCAACTTGAAAAGGACCTGCTTGCGTCTGCGGAGACCCTACAAACAGCACGCCATCAAATTGCTACGGCTCTTGAAGCTGAGATTAAGAATGAGTTATGCGACCTCTATATGGATAAGGCTGATTTTAAAGTCACCTTTACTAAGGGGAAATTTAATCGTGATGGTAATGAGCAGGTTGAGTTTTACATCTCAACCAATCCAGGTGAAGGCTTTAAACCGCTTGTTAAGGTAGCTTCAGGTGGTGAATTGTCTCGACTCATGTTGGCGATTAAGTCAGCCTTTGCCCGCAAAGAAGATAAAACAAGTATCGTCTTTGATGAGGTTGACACTGGCGTTTCAGGACGTGTTGCCCAAGCCATCGCTCAGAAGATTCATAAGATTGGGAGTCATGGTCAGGTCTTGGCCATCAGTCACCTTCCGCAAGTTATTGCTATTGCTGATTATCAGTTCTTTATTTCTAAGGAAAGCGATAACGTGACAACTGTCTCTCGTGTTCGTCTTTTGACACCTGAGGAAAGGGTGCAAGAAATCGCTAAGATGTTAGCAGGTGATAACGTGACGGAGGCTGCCTTGAGCCAAGCAAGAGCTTTGTTAAAGGTGGATGACTCTCTTTAGGAAAAGACTTGGGAAAACCTTTCCAGTCATGCTATAATAGAATAAAAATTTGTGTTAAGCGAGAAAATTATGAGTAAAATCAGAATTGTAACCGATTCGTCAATCACGATTGAACCAGAATTGGTTAAAAAATATAATATCACTGTTGTCCCATTGTCGGTAATGGTGGATGGTGTCATCTATTCAGATAGTGACCTTCGAGAAGAAGGCCGTTTCTTGGAAATGATGAAGCATAGTAAAGAGTTACCAAAGACAAGCCAACCACCTGTAGGTTTGTTTGCTGAGACATATGAAAATCTTGTCAAAGAAGGTGCAGAACAAATTGTGGCAATCCACATTATGCACACACTCTCTGGGACATGTGAAGCCTCACGTCAAGGAGCTAGTCTTTCAGGAGCAGATGTAACTGTCATCGATTCAGGCTTTACGGATCAATGCCTCAAGTTTCAAGTTGTTGAGGCAGCTAAATTAGCCGAAGCAGGAGCTAGTCTTGATGAGATTGTGGCCCATGTTGAAGAAGTGAAAAATAAATCAGAACTTCATATTGGTGTTTCTACCCTTGAGAATCTAGTTAAAGGTGGTCGTATTGGACGTGTAACAGGTCTTCTGTCTTCATTGCTCAATATCCGTGTCATCATGGAGTTGAAAGACTATCAGTTGAATACGATTGCTAAGGGGCGAGGAGCTAAGACTTTCACGAAATGGTTAGATTCTTATATTAATGGTATCAAGGATAAGGACTGCAAAGTGGCAGAGATTGGTATTTCTTATGCAGGGACACCTGATTTAGCACATGAACTGGCTGAAAAACTTGAGGTTTTGGGTGCTCCAATTTCAATCCTTGAGACTGGTTCCATCATTCAAACGCACACTGGTGAAGGCGCCTTTGCCGTAATGGTTCGTTATGAATAAGTGGAAAGAATCAGAATTAGTTAGAAGCCTCGTAGGCTTCTTCTTGCTTTTTCTCTTATTTGTCGGCCTCTTCATTTTTATCGTTCCTAGTACGCATCAGTCATCAAAAATTGCAGAAAAGATTAAATCTATCAAAAATGAAAATGTGACCTATGTTGCTATCGGTGATTCCCTTACTCAAGGGGTAGGTGATAGTAGTAATCAAGGAGGATTCGTTCCTGTGCTATCACAGGCATTAGAGTCAGATTTTGACTGGCAAGTGACTTCTCGTAACTACGGTATTGCGGGGAATACGAGTAATCAAATTCTCAAAAGAATGCAAGAAAAGAAGGATATTCAAAGAGATCTCAAAAAGGCTAAAGTGATGACTCTGACAGTTGGTGGTAATGATGTGATCCATGTCATTAAGGACAATATCACGAATCTTAATGTAGCTACATTCACTAAGCCTGCTCAGGCCTATCAAAAGAGATTAGGACAGATTATTGAGCTAGCTCGCAAGGAAAATAAAACATTACCAATTTATATTGTTGGTATTTATAATCCTTTTTATCTAAATTTTCCAGAGATGACAGAAATGCAAACTATTGTAGATAATTGGAACCAGTCTACTGAAGAGGTGTGCAAAGAGTACGATAATGTGTATTTTGTTCCTGTAAATGATTTGCTTTATAAGGGAATTGATGGTAAGGGCGGTGTTACAAGCTCTGATGATACCTCTCAGTCTAGTAAATCTTCTCAAGATAGCCTGAACGATGCTCTTTTTGAGGATGATCATTTTCATCCAAATAATACAGGCTATCAAATTATGTCAGATGCCATTTTGAAACGTATTAACCAAACAAAGAAGGAGTGGTCAGGTGAGTAAGATATGGAAGTGGCTATTTTTAGGACTCTTTGCCTTAAATCTAGCCCTAGTAAGTGTTGTGACATATAGAATCATGACTCCAGTGGAGACGACAAGTTCTGTATCTCTACCCAAGGGAGCAACTAAAATTGGAAAATATAGTATGACTAAGGATGAGCTTGACGCTGCTCTTACAGGCTTTGCCCAGGATTATTCGACTGATAAGATGCGTTTCAAGGTCAAGGTTACCAATTCTAAAATTGTTTTTGAAAGTAGCTATAAGGTTTTAGGTCATCCTGTTCCTCTATATGTCTATTTTACGCCGGTTGTTAGTGAATCAGGAGCAATTGTACTGCATGTTTCTGAGCTTTCAGCTGGAACCTTGAAACTGCCTGTTTCAGATGCTCTTAAGATGATTAAACGTTCAACAAAACTTCCCGATTACATTGCAATTGACAGCAAGAAGGGTAAGGTTACCCTAAACATTCAGACTATGAAGAATGAGAAGGGGATAACAGCACGTGCTCAAAGCCTAGATTTGGTTAATGACCGTATCGAATTTGACATCTATAAGACAATAAATTAAAAAGCCTTTACTTTTTGCAAAAAAGCGATTAAATTAGCGTTTATTACTTGACCTCATAGGCCTTTTAGGATAAGATAATACTTGTTCAAGCGCTAAAAAAACTATTCGCTTAGAAATAAATTGGAGGATTGTTACAATGGCTAACAAACAAGATTTGATCGCTAAAGTTGCAGAAGCAACTGAGCTTACTAAAAAAGATTCAGCAGCAGCTGTAGATGCAGTTTTCGCTTCTATCGAAGAATTTCTTGCTGCAGGTGAAAAAGTACAATTGATTGGTTTCGGTAACTTTGAAGTACGCGAACGCGCTGCTCGTCAAGGTCGTAACCCACAAACTGGTGAAGCTATCTCAATCGCAGCTTCTAAAGTTCCTGCATTTAAAGCTGGTAAAGCTCTTAAAGACGCAGTTAAATAATGTAAAAACCCCTAAGATTTTAGGGGTTTTGATTTATACGAAATAAGTTAAGGAAATCTATGAAAACCATAACAGTGGTATTGATTTTTCTTTTGGTTTTTACTGTAATTAAACTATCAGGTATTGTTGCTATTAGCAAACTGATGAAGCCAAGTGAAGAACAAATTGAAGAAGCGCGTCAGAAACGTCTTCAAGCTGAAAAAGAGGGCAAGGACCCTTTTGAAGATTGGGATGAACGCGATGATGATGGTCTTGTCTAATAAGAGAATCCTCATCAAATAACAAAAAAGTTTGGAAGATTTTCCAAACTTTTTTTATAGACTAGTCGATGTAGTGAAGTTTTCCTCGGAAGTCTTCAAGAGTTTCGTAACCTTTTTCTTCCATGATTTCTTTAAGTTCTTTAGTAATACGGTCAAAAATAGCAACACCTTCTTTTTGAAGGGCAGTACCAACTTGTACCATACTTGCGCCACAAAGGATGTGTTCAAAAGCATCACGACCAGATTTTACACCACCAGTACCAATAATTTGGATTTCAGGTTTCAAACGTTGGTAGAAAGCATGAACGTTTGCCAAGGCAGTAGGTTTGATGTAGTCACCACCTATACCACCAAAACCATTCTTAGGTTTGATGACAACAGACTCATCTTCAATGTAAAGGCCATTACCAATTGAGTTCACACAGTTAACAAAGACAAGTGGGAATTGGTTGAAAACGGCAGCAGCTTGGTCAAAGTGCACAATATCAAAGTATGGTGGTAATTTCACACCAAGAGGTTTCGTAAAGTAAGAAAAGACTTCAGTTAGGATCTCGGTTGTTGTTTCAAAATCGTAAGCGATTTGAGGTTTACCCGGAACGTTAGGACATGAAAGGTTGAGTTCAACCAGCCCTTCATAGTCACTTTCTTGAACTTTTTTAAGAATGGTGTGTGTTTCCTCAGGTGAAAGACCAACGAGAGAAAGAAAATGATTTTTTGTATTGGGTTGCTTTTGTAATTCAATGACATAGTCAAGGTAGTATTCGAAACCGTTATTTGGCAATCCCATTGAGTTGATTGACCCAAGAGGTACATTCACATAACGTGGTTCAGGATTACCGGGACGGGCCTCAAGTGTCCCAGTTTTTGTGACAAATGAACCTGCAGCTGAAGTCTCAACCTCTGCCAATTCTTCCTTAGTCATACAATGAACACCAGCGGCATTCATAAGACAGTTATCAAACGTAAACTGACCAACTTTTGTAGCAGTAGAAACCATAAGATCCTCCTTAAAGATCACAAAGTAAAATGTTACTATTTCATCTCATTTTAGCATGAAAAGGGGCCTAAAACAAGGAAATATTGGACGGGCTAAAGCCTCTAAAACGAAATTCTGATATCGTCTCTTTTTGCCAAGACAAGAAGCAATAGAATTTTACTGAATTTTTTGGATTTTGCTAGCTTTTTCAAGGTTTTTTGGGTAGAATAGATAGAGTAAATGGGTTTAACCCAAAATAAAAAGGAGACATAACTAATGGTAAAATTGGTTTTCGCTCGCCACGGTGAGTCTGAATGGAACAAAGCTAACCTTTTCACAGGTTGGGCTGACGTAGATCTTTCTGAAAAAGGTACTCAACAAGCTATCGACGCTGGTAAATTGATCAAAGAAGCTGGTATCGAATTTGACCAAGCATACACTTCAGTATTGAAACGTGCGATCAAAACAACTAACTTGGCTCTTGAAGCAT
>ENA-OWPP01000321-OWPP01000321.1-human-gut-metagenome-genome-assembly--contig:-NODE-321-length-58080-cov-4.748591_pt1 | contig 58080 bp, 45 predicted proteins | sample MGYA00248265_ERZ651848 | MGnify/ENA primary metagenome ERZ651848 (study PRJEB26924, sample SAMEA4378233) | human gut metagenome | biome: human gut; feature: human-associated habitat; material: faeces...
TATCGTGACCTATTTCGCCCTCGTTAACAAGTCCGGAAAAAGCACCCTCATCTCAGACATCTCGCACATCGGAAAGAACTTTACTGGAAGATTCGGAAATATCGGAAAATTCGACAAGCGCTCCAAGCAATGCCGTCGCATCCGAAGTAAGTCCGAGGAGAGCCCCGGCCTCATCGCCTCATGCCGCATCTCGTTCGCCACCCCGTTCGGGCCGCAACCCGCGCGACCGCACCCGAATGTGCCCGAATGAGAGCTCATTGAAAAACGAGCGCCGGAAAGCGCGAGAGGGAAGCCGCGGCTTCCCTCTCCTGCGAACTCCGGTTCGAGCTCAATCGCGCGCTCGAAGCGAGTTTGCTACTTCGTACGCAACCTCAGTGGTCGGACTTGATGCCCGCACCGCACATCGTAACGAGCGTATCGGGCGTGCGGCCGTAGATTTCGCAATAGTGCAGATACGCGGCGTAGTTCGCGGCCGTCGTGTGTTCGCAGTAGATCCCGCGACGGGCGATGGCGCGACGCGCTTCAAGGATTTTCTCTTCGGGAGCGGAGACGACCTTTACGTTATGGCGATAGATCATGTCAAGAAGCTCCCGACCGCGCATCGGAACACCGATGGCGATGCCTTCGGCCATCGTGGGCTGCGGCGTCACGTGAGCGGGCACGTGTTCGCCCGCTTCGCGCGCACGAAGAAGGGGATCGCAAAGTTCGCTCTGAAGCGCGATCACGTTCGGGAACGCTTCGATCGCACCCGACGCCAGGAGATGTTCCAAGGCCTTGATGACCCCGATGAAAAGCGTCCCGTTTCCGACGGGAACCACGATGTTGGCGGGAATCCGACCGAGCTGCTCGAAGGTTTCGTAGATGTACGCCTTCATCCCTTCGTAGAAGAAGGGGTTGTAGACGTGATTCATGTAGTAGACGCCCTCGTCCTTCACGCGGGCGCGGCAAACATCGGCGCAGTGGTCGCGGTTCCCCGGGACGACGTGCACTTTCGCGCCGTGCGATTCGATCATGGTGATCTTCTTCGGGCTCGTCCCTTCGGGAACGTAGATTTCGCAGGCGATGCCCGCACGGGCGCAGTAGGCGGCAACGGAGTTCCCGGCGTTGCCGCTCGAATCCTGCACGCAACGTTCGACCCCGATCGACTTCGCGTGCGCGACGAGCGTCGCCGCTCCGCGGTCCTTGAAGGAGAGGGTCGGCATGGTGTAGTCCATCTTGAAGAGAACGTCCTCGTCGAAGCGCACGATCGGAGTCATGCCTTCGCCGAGCGTGACGGAACGCCACGTGTCGCCTTCAAGCGCCATGAAGTCGCGGTAGCGGAACTGACTCCATTCGGAGCGGTCGATTCGGGAGGCGTCCCACTTCGGGGGCGTGAAGTCGAGTTCGAAGAGCCCCCCGCATTCGCAGACGGGGGCATGGGTCGTGGCGGGGATGCGCTTGCCGCAAGCGGTGCAAACGTAGTGAAGCATCGGTTTAGTCCTCCAGCTCGGCGATCGCTTCGATCTCGACCAAGCAACCGAAATGCAGATCCGTCGTCGACACGACGACGCGCCCCGGCTTGTGCTCGCCGAAGAAGGCCGCGTACTCCTCGTTGATCGGGCCCCAGTTTTCCGCGGACGGCGTATAGACGCGGCAGAAGACCACCTGGTCGCGCCGCACGCCCGCTTCCTTCAGAACGCGGTCGACGTTGTCGAGCGCAAGGCGCGCGTGCGCGCGGATGTCGCCCTTACAGACCTCGCGGGTGTCGGGATCGATCGAAAGCTGCCCCGAAACATAGAGCATCCCCTTCGAGATGACGCCCGCCGTGTAATGTCCCTTGTTTTCTCCCTTGAAGGGCGGCTTCACAAACTGCATTCCCTGCTCCTTTTCCTTGTGTCCTTGAGTGTGTTGGTCCTGTGAATTTTCGAGCGGCCTCGAGCTTCCCCGCGCGGCGTTCAAGCCGGAAGCCGCAGATGACATTCACGGTCTTGAATTGTAGCCGCGCCGAGCCCGACGGACCTTACGGGAATTTTTCGAGCGCGGCTTCGTAGGACGGTACGCGCGCCCGTACGTCAAGCGTGAAGCTTTTGCGGCCGCGCACTTGCCCCTCTTGCTCGTAAGAAACGCTTCCAAACGCCTCCAAGCCTGCTACGATCGAGAGCGACCCCGAGCGTTTGAGAGCACGCAACGCGTTCGGACCTCCCGTTCGCACACCTCACCGCCCGGTCCCCGAGAGTTTTTCTCGTTTGCCTTATTTGACCCGATTCCACCGCCATGTTTTCCCACACCGCTTCCGATCCCCGCATCGGCCGCAGGCTCGACGATCCGATCGTCGAAACCCCGGCCTTCCTGATTTCCGACGCCAAGCTCGAAGCGAACCTTACCGCCGCGAAAGAACGAGCCGAAGCACTCGGCGTGACGCTCCGACCGCACCTCAAAACCCACAAGTCGATCGAGATCGCACGCCGTCAGATGATGTCCCCCGAGGGCCCCGCGACCGTTTCGACCCTGCTTGAAGCCGAATACTTCGCCGAGAACGGCGTCAGGGATCTGATCTACGCGGTCGGGATCGCCCCTCAGAAGTTGGGGCGTGTCGAGCGCATCCGCGCTGCGGGGTGCGACCTCAAGATTCTTCTCGACAACGTCGACGCGGCCCGTCACGTGTCGGCCTATGCGTCGGCCCGGTCGATCGAAATTCCCGTACTCGTTGAAATCGACGTCGACGGTCACCGCTCGGGGATCACGCCCGAGTCGGACCTTCTTCTTGAAGTCGTGAAGAACCTTACGGGCGGCGCGCGCTTTGCGGGACTTCTCACCCACGCGGGCGCGAGCTACGACAAGGAAGGGGTTGCGAGCGCACGCGAAGCCGCCCGCCGCGAGCGCGACGGCATCGTTTTGGCGGCCGAGAGGTTGCGTGCCGAAGGGATCGAAGTTCCGATCGTTTCGGTGGGTTCCACCCCCACGGTTTTTGCCGCCGAAGACGAAACGGGCGTTACGGAAATACGCTGCGGCGTCTATGCGATGTTCGACCTCTTCATGACGAATCTCGGCGTCTGCACGCTCGACCGCATCGCGGGATCGGTCTTGACGACCGTGATCGGGCACCAGAAGGAAAAGGGTCAGGTGATCGTCGACGCGGGCTGGATGGCAATGTCGCGCGACCGCGGCACGGCGCGCCAGCACGAAGACTTCGGTTACGGCCTCGTTTGCGACCTCTCGGGGCACCCCGTCCGAGGGCTTGACGTCCGCATGACGGGCGCGAATCAGGAACACGGGATCCTTCAGGCGGTGGCGGGCGAAGCGTTGAAGCCCGAAGACTTCCCGGTGGGTCGTCGTTTGCGGATCCTTCCGAACCACGCCTGCCCGACCGCCGCGCCCTACGAAAAGCTCCTCCTCGTTGACGACGAAACGCTCACGGTGAAAGCGGCGCTCGACCACGTGCGCGGGTGGTAAGCCTGCCGCTTGCCGGTTGCTTGCCGCAGGCCGGAGGCGGAGCCGCACGATGCGGCGCCTAGGTGCGGGAAAACCGCACAGTTCCATATCTCCGAGGGATTTCACCGATGGTTTTTCCTCTTCCTCCCCGTAAACTCAGGATCCTTGACTGCATTTTGCTCCTCCACCGAACCCTTGGGGACGAGACGAACCGAGACCTCCGCGAGCGCCCGCCCGACCGACAGACCGTGCATGCGTGCGCGCGGGATGACTCTTCGCGTTCGCCTTCCCCGCCGCATCCGACGCACCCGACATGCTCGACTTTCTGCTGCGTCTCGCCGACCCATCGACCGTCGGCGGGAACATCCTCATTTACGCATTTGTCATCACCTGCGGGCTCGCGCTCGGACGCATTCGCCTTTTCGGCGTCTCGCTCGGCGTGACGTTCGTACTCTTCATGGGGCTTGCGGTCGGGCACTTCGGGTTCGTGCCGAACCCGACCGTACTCGGGTTCCTTCGCGACTTCGGGCTCATTCTCTTCGTCTTTTTTATCGGCCTTCAGGTGGGGCCGTCCTTTTTCTCGAGCTTTCGCGCGGGCGGCCTCGAATTGAACGGTCTCGCGCTCTTCGGGATTCTCCTTTCCGTCGCGCTCACCGTGGCGCTCGCCTTTGCGTTTTCGGGTTCGATCGACCTCGCACAGATGCTCGGCGTCTACTACGGGGCCGTCACGAACACCCCGGGGCTCGGCGCCACGCAGGAAGCGTTGGCGGCGCTTGACTACACGGGACCCGATATTGCGGTGGCATACGCCTGCGCCTACCCCCTTGCCGTCATCGGCATCATCGGGACGGCGATCCTCATTCGCAAAGTCTTCTCGATCGACCTTGCCGAAGAGGAACGCCTCTGGTCGCTCCACGAAACCGAACAGAACGCCGCTCCGATCACCTTCTACGTCGAAGCCGCGAACGGTTACCTCGAAGACCGCACGATCGAGGTGATCCGAAAAGTCATCAACCGTCCCTTCGTCGTCTCGCGCCGCTACAACGAGGCGGAGGGCCTCGTGAGTCCCGGACCCAAGACGCGCGTGCACGTCGGGGACGTGCTTCGCGTCGTCGCGCAGGAAGAAAACAAAGAGGCTATCGTCGCCTTCTTCGGGAAGGAGCGCACCGACGTCGATCTCACGAGCGAACACTCGCCTATTTCAAAGCAGCACCTCCTCATCACCGACCCGACCATCAACGGGCAGCGGATTCGGGACTTGCACCTTGCGAACTACGACGGCGTCAACGTCACGCGCGTCTACCGCGCGGGGATGGAGATTTTCCCCTACCAAAACCTGCATCTCCATCTCGGCGACCGACTCGTCGTCGTGGGGCCCGAGCGGGCCGTGAAACGCCTCGCAGGCGTCCTCGGCAACCAGGAAAAGAAGCTCGACCATCCGAACATCATTTCGGTCTTCGTCGGGATCGCGCTCGGGATCCTGGCGGGGAGCCTTCCGATTGCGCTCCCCGGGATTCCCGTCGCGTTGAAGCTCGGCTTGGCAGGCGGGCCGTTGATCGTTGCGATTTTGCTCGGGCGCTACGGGCCGTCGCTCCATTTGGTCACGTACACGACGAACTCCGCCTCGCTGATGCTTCGCGAACTCGGGATCGCGTTCTTTCTTGCGAGCGTCGGTCTTGCGGCGGGGAACGGCTTCGCGGACGCATTCGTGAACGGCAGCGGCCTGCTCTTCATGGGGCTCGGGTTCCTCGTCACGGTGCTCCCGCTCGTAGCGGTCGGGGTGGCGGCACGGGTTCTCTTCAAGATGAACTACCACTCGATCGTGGGGCTTCTTGCGGGTCTGACGACCAACCCGCCCGCGCTCGCCTATGCCGCGACGTTGTCGGAAAAAAACAGCTCTGCGGTCGCCTACTCGACCGTCTACCCCCTTGCGATGTTCATGCGAATTTTGTCGGGGCAGATCGTACTCCTTCTCTTCTGGACCTCGGTCTCGGGCTGACGAACGCCGGGGAAAAGAACACGAAAAACAAAAAGCGAACGATCTCTCGGGGTCGTTCGCTTTTCGTTTGAGGCCTTCGACGCGCCGCTTATGCGTGAGCGTGCGGATTGCCTTCGTCCTCTTCGTCGGAGTCCAGGTCGCGTTCCGCGTAGCGAACCGCGTCGATCGGGTCCATCTTGCCGTCGATAACCTGCTTGAGCGCCTCGCCGTACGTCTCGATCATGCCCGGGGGAACCGACAGCATGCACGAAAGCACTTCGTCGGACGGGAGCGCTTCGCCTTCGGGACAGACGACGTAGGTACGGAAGCGCACTTCCCCGTCGTTGAGATCCATTTCGAAGGTACCCGCCCGCATGCCCCAGTTGGCGCGCATAAGGAAGACCGTGACGTCGCCGCGACGGTCTTGCGGCACTTCAATCGGCAGGAAGGCGTAGCAAAGGATCATGTCGTCCTGTACGTCGATCACGATGTTGCAGGACCGGAACGACTCGTTGAGTGCGCAACCCGTATAGAACACTTCGTCCTCGGCGTCGTAGTTGTACGACCACTTGAGGGACTTCAGGAAGCGCTCGACCCGTTCGATGAGCGGGAAATTGGCCATGGAACTCTCCTTTTTTCGAAATTCGGAACCGCCTCGAGGGACCGGAAAAGTCCCCTCAAAGCCCGGAGATCGGACGAAATTCACAGTTTAGCGTGCTGCGCCCGCTGCGAGGAGCATGACGGTGACGGATTCGAGGCCGCTTGCGGCCGCGTAGGCCAAGGGGCCTCGGTTTTGCGCGTCGCAGGCCCCTACGTCCGCACCGTTTGCAAGAAGCAGTCGCACGACATCGACCTGCCGCTCGCGGATCGCAACGAGAAGCGGCGTCGTCCCGTTGCGTGCCGCGGCGTTCACGTTCGCTCCCGCACCGATCAGTTTCCCGAGCACGATTTCGCGCCCGAGACGAGCCGCTTCCGCGGCGGGCGTCTCGCCGTTCGCCCCAGGAAGATTCGGGTCGGCCTGCGACTCCAAGAGCACCTCCACACACCCGATCGACCCCGCCCGCACGGCCGTCATGAGAGGAGTTTCCCCCGCATCGTTGCGCTCGTTCACGTGAGCCTGCGAGCCTTTCAGCAATCGCGCGAGCGTTTCCGCGTCTCCGCGGGACGCCGCTTGGTGGAGCGCGTTCGAACCGTAGCGGTCCTTGGCGAGTTCGGGAAGCACCGCTTTTTCACCGCCCCCGACGCCTCCGAAGAAGCCCCCCAAGACGCCTTCCGAGCGTTCCGTGTGCGTACCGCGCTTCAAAAGCACGTCGACAAGATCGGGCATGGAGGCCGCCGACGCGTAGTCGAGCGCTTTGCGTCCGTCTCGGTCTGCGAGCTCCGTATCGGTCCCTTCGCATTTGAGAAGCCGCAAGGCCGCTTCCGAGCGCCGGGCGCGCAGGGCCGCCATGAGGGGCGTCACGCCTTCGCGGTCCTGGGCGTTGAGGTCCGCTCCCGCGTCCGCGAGCGCCTCAATGCAGGGCGCATGGCCGTTTGCGGCCGCCCAATGGAGGGCCGAGCGCCCTTCGCGGTCGGCCGCCAACGGGTTGGCCCCCGCCTTGAGGAGCGCCTTCAGAATCGGAAGGACCCCTTCGCGCGCCGCAATCATCGCGACGGTCGCGCCTTCGCGGTCCGTATGTTCGAGATCGGCGACGCGCGGCAAGAGTGCCGTCACCACACCCAACCGTCGACCTTTCACCGCTTCGAAAAGTGCGTCTTCAAGCATTTCAATCTCCTTGTGATCCTTTTCCTTCTCGGACAACGTCCGAAGGCCGCACGAACGTCAACCCGACGAGGCGCGCGGTCGAGCGCGCGTGCTCGAATTGGGCTGCGGCCGTGAGAACGCACGCCCGAATCGAAGGATTCCTGCCGACCTTTCCGTCCGCTGCTCCCGCTGCTGCTTCGGGCTCTTCGATGAGAAGCCCCACCGCAACGGGGAGCCCCCAACGGGCGGTCGCCTTTTCAAAGCGCTGCAAGAGCGCGAGTGCATCGTCCCCGGGATCGGCCGCAAGCGGCACCGACTCAAAGCCCGCTTCGCGTACGGCAGCAAAGGGTTCGAGCGCTTCAAGCGCTTCGAGGATCTTCCCTCGGGCCGCGGGCTCCAGCTCGGCACCCTCAGGCGCCATCCGAAACGCCGCCCGCGCGTCAACGAGCAACGCCGCGGTTTCGCGGGTGAGCGCGCCGAGGCTTCCGCCTGCCGCAGCGAGTAAGCCGATCGCCGTCAGGCGCAATTCGCGCTCGGACCGGGTCGAGGGACTTTCCGCATCCTCTGCGGCTCCGGGCAACGTCGCGCGCAGGAACCGCGAAAGCGCCACGCTCAAGCGCGAGGCCTCGTCGGCGTTGCCGTCGGTCGTGACGGGTTTGGGCATGGGCGCGGGCTTCGCGGAAGCATTCGGCGTCGCTTTCATTGTTGCTTTCGCCGTCGGAGCATCGGTTGAAGTACGGCCGACCGGTGTCGGTCGCGTGCGGGAGCGGGCGCGCATGCGCTCGAAAAAGCCTCCGGCCTCGGGTCCCCGGCGTAGCGCCGCGGCGGGCTGCGCCGTCGGGGTTTCGGCGGGTTCCGGGGATCCGGGGTTGGACTCGGCAGCCTCTCCGGTCGTGTCGTCCGCTTCCCCCTTGTCCTTGGCGGGCATGCGCTCGAGCGCCGCCAGAAGCATTTCTACGATGCGCTCGTGCCCGCGTCCCGCGGCAAGGCTCAGGGGCGTTTCGCCCCGGGCGTCGCCGATCGAGGGATCCGCTCCCGCCGCGAGCAGAAGCTCGACCGTCGCTTCGGCATCCGCCGACGTATCGAGATTCGCGGCCTCGGAGAGGGGCGTTCGTCCCGCGACGTCCGCCGCGTTGGGGTTCGCACCCGCTGCAAGGAGCTTCTTCATGAGCGGGCGGGCCGCGTCGCTACCCGATCGGGCAAGAAGCCCGAGGGGCGTCACGCCGCCCGGAATCTTGCAAAACGGCTGATCGATTCCGCTTGCAGGCATCCGACCGTCGGGATTCGCGCCGCGGGCAAGGACAATGTCAAGCGCAACAGGCGCCCAATCTTTTCCGCCCACGCGCCAGCCGCGGTCGACGTTTTGCGCAAGCGTCAGAAGCGCCGTGCGCCCTTCTTCGTCAACCGGAGCGTCCGCCGCACCCGGCGAACGAAGAAGTCGCTCCAAGGTGCGCTTGGCGTCCTCGACCGTGAGCGTGCTCGGCAGCGACACGGGCGAATTCGGAGCCCAGAGCGCCATGCGGACGGCGCTCGTTCCTTCCGTAGCGCGTCCGCCCGACGCTTTGCGGTTCAAGCGCGCCGTCGGGTCGGCACCCGCCGCAACGAGGATGTCGACCGCGTCCGCAGCGAATTTCGATGCGGCCGAGGAAAGCGGCGTCAAACCTTCGTCTTCGCCTTCAAGCGCGGGCTCGTCCGAGATCGGACCGAGAGCGGCCAACGCCCGGAGTTGTCGGACGTTACCCGCCCGAGCCGCTTCGGAGGCGGTCGCGCCGCCGCTTGCGATCATCCAACCCGCCCGCTCGGTTTCTTCGAAGGCGTCGGCTCCGTAGAGAAGCCAGGGAGCGACGAACAGCGACCCGCGCGCGACGGCGAGAGCACGCGCCGTGCGACCGAGCGACGTTCGGGCGTTCGGATCGACTCCGAGATGTTCCGCGAGGATTTGCGCGATGACGAGCGCGTCCGATTCGCGCTCCGGATCGGTTCCGCAAAAGCGATCGCAAAGTGCGTGCAGGAGCGTATAACCCGTACCCGGCTCGCGAGCGGTAGGCCGTGCGCGCGCACGGGCGAGCGCGACGAAATAGGGATGCAACCCCCTCTCCACCGCAACGAACGACGCGGTTTTCCCCGATTCGTCCGTATGATCGACGTTCGCGCCGTGTTCGAGGAGAGCTTCGGTGAGGTACACGATGTCGTCGGGACGCGAGACCCAGTCGCGCGGACCCGCGGCGACGTGAAAAAGAGGCGTTCGACCCGAACGGTCGGGCGCGTTCGGGTCCGCGCCGCGCTCAAGCATCAGTTCGACCGCTTCGCAGTCGCCCGCTCGCGCGGCGTGGGCGAGCACCGTCATGCCGTTCTCGTCTTCGGCCTCGGGCCGAAGCGCACGGTACACGTCGAGTCGTTCGTCGGTGCCGCGCTGCAGGTCGTCAAAGAGCGCCGCAACGGGATCGAATTTGGAGAGCATGAGTTTCGGCGCCACAGCGACCTCCGGGAACCGAGGATTCGGGAAAGAAACGGAAAAAACGGATACGAAAGGACGGAGGCGCGGGCAGGCACGTGCATAAGAGCAACTCTCGACGCGCGCCCCCGCTTTCAGCCCGAAGTCCGGAGCCTCACGGCAACGTCATCCGAAGAAGCTCCGGGAACTTCGGTAAGGCTCACTCCACGAGGCTTGCCACCCACGGGTTGCGCTGCCATTCGCCGTCCATATCCAGCAGTTCAGCGCAGGCGCCTCCCGCGTTTTCAAGCCATTCGGCCGCTTCGTCTTCGCCCGCGTTCAAGCGCCAGAAGAGGCCCCCGAAGAGATACGAAGCACCGAAGTCGCGCCAGCCCTCAAAGCGCGCGCACGCCTCTTCGGCACAGGCTTCGAGGATCGACTCGGCGGTCTCTTCGTCGAGCATCCCGACGAAGTGCCCCCAGCGTACAAGCGCGGCCGCACGACCGATGTCCCAGGCACGCATTGCTTCGGGCGTCCGGAGCGTACGGGCATAGCGCGCAAACTTCCAGCGTTCGGTTTCGCCTTCGACGTCCTCGGGGTCGAGACCCGACGCGATTTCGTCGAAATTCTCCGTTTCGCCGTAGTACCCGTACTGCGCCGACATGCCGCCTTCTTCAAGCAGGTCTGCGAGACGCTCTTCGAGCTCTTCGGCCGTGTCGACGCCCCAGTAGTCGGAAAGGATCGAGCGGACCTGTTCCTCATAGAACGGTTCGTGCGCTTCCGGATCGAGTTGTTCCAGTTCGTGCCCGTTCAAATTCCCGACGATCCCGCCGAGGAGGTACCCGAAGACGCGGGCTTCGTGCGATCCGCGGGGAACGCTGCGCGCGGGCGGCTCCGTAAATTCCGTCTGCAGCTGCCCGATGAAGTTGAGCGCCTGGGCGTAGCCTTCTTCCCGATCGGCGTCGGTTTTGACGGGCAAGCCGTAGCCCATCGACTGGGCGTTTTGCTGCAAGGTCGAAACGAGCGCCTGCGGGTCGAACCCTTCGCCGCGCTGCGCGGCCGCCACCGCCTCGAAGGCCGCGGTCTGGGCCTGCTCGACGAGAGCGCTCTGGTTCGCAAGACTTGCCTGGATCTGCGCCTTCATCATCGCGAGCATCTCGGGGTTGTCCCCGTAGAGGGACTCCATCATTTGCATCTGCGTCTTGAGCGCTTCTTCCTGGACCTTGAGGACGGCTTGTGCCTGTTCTCGAAGCATGTCTTCGGTGGATTTGTCGGTCATGGAAAACTCCTTCTGGGACGGTGAATCGACCGGGCGACCGCAAGGCGCGTTTCGAATTTTTCGAAACCTCGCGCTCGCCGTCGCCGGAGTGCATCAGGCATGGGCTATCGGGATCGGGCTTTCTCGGGCGGGTTCCTCCTTTTCGGCGGCGACGTCGTCGGTCGCGGGTTGAATTTCGGATTCGGTTTCGATTCGGTCTTGAGGCTCGGGGGCCTTTTCGGCGCCGTCGTTGGCGTCGGTACCGGAGCCTACGGGTTCGTCGACCGACTTTTCAGTCGAAGCATCGCCGGACGCCGGCTCGATCTCGTCGACGCTTTCGAGATCCTTCAGGATCAGCGTCCCCGCTTCCCTCAGGAACGAGTGGAAGGCGGCCCACGCAATGCGCGGGTCGGTCTCGACGAAATCGTGCACGGCCGCAACAACGGGGCCGCTCTCCCACGCAAAGCATTCGACGAATTCGTACCGCAAGGCGCTTCCGCGGCCGGTGACGAGCACGACTTCGGAAGGAAGTCCGCTCAAATGCGTCTCCAACGCCGCACGGGCAGCCGCTTTTTCCTTTTCGGAGGCCTCGGGCACAAGGCGAATCATGAAAACGCCTGCCGTAATTCCCTGCCGTTCGAGTTCGATCATGTTCTCCCGATCGGCCGAACCGTAGCCGTTGTGAATCGGCGGGCAACGCGTTTCGAGATGGAACGCGTCAAGAAGCACGTCGCAATCGGGCTCGCGGACGGGCCGCCGATCAACGACCGTTTCCTGCGTGAGGAGATCCTCCATCGTGAACGCCCGCGCCTCGGGCACGCACTCCCGCACGAAATCGGCGAATTCCGCAAACGGCATGCCGGTTTCGTCGGGCGTACGGCGGTAGAGGTTCATGGCTGAGAACCAACGCATTTGCACGGCTTCGCCAACGGACTTCCGCACGAACCATTCGAGCGCTTCGAAGAGTTCGGGAGCTTCGTCTTCGGTTACGCCCAGGAGATCGTCGCCGAAAAAGCCGAGTCGCCAGGTGCCGTCTTCGAGCCGTTGCGGTATGACACGAAGGTCACGACCGTGCAAAGTTCGCGCACCGGCATCCCGAACGAGGCGCATGAGGCTTTCCGTATCGTCGAGGGGCTCGATCCCCGAGACGAACGACCACCGCTCGCCCGCCGTTTCGGCAAGCCGCCGCAGGCATTCGCGCATCGGAAAGGCCGTCATGAACCACCCGCAAGGCGAGACGATGAGCTTCATGCGAGGCTTTCCGCCCTGCCCGTCCGTCCTTTCTTCGGAGAGCTCGAAAAGCCACTTAGCGTTCGCCACGGGCGCAAAGAGTGCTCGGATGCGCTCCAGAGCCGTTTCACGCCCGAGAGGCCCGAGCGCGGCGGTTTCGCAGAGCTCGGTTTCGACCTTGGCAAATTCCGCCGCGAGCGTTTCCACGCGCTTGCGGAAAGGATGGAAAAAGCGCTCCGCAACAAGTTCCTTGTGGCTCATTCGAATGAAGTCGAGCGTATCTTCGTCGCCCGGACGGTATTCGAGCGCCTTTTCCCAGTGCGGGAGCGATTCGATCACCCGATCGAGGAAGAAGAGCGCATAGGCGCGGCGAAAGTGCCATTGATGATTCTCGCGATCCTTCTCGTCGACCGTATCCAAAAGAGCCAGCGCTTTTTCAAGGGGCTCCGTTTCGCCCGCTTCGGCCGCATTGTTGTAAGCGCGTGCGAGCTCGCCCACGAGCACCGGATCATGCTCGTAGCCGGGCGTGCTTTCAATCAGGCGGATGATTTCGTCGTAGGCACTCGCCTCGTTGAGTTCGGCGATCCGTGCCGTGAGGTCGGGAGATGTCGTATCGGCCATAAATCCTCCTGTTGGCTGTGGGACGGACGTTCTCGGGAATTCCGACCCGTATTCCAACGGTAAAGGCCCGACCGAGAGGAGGAATATAGAGGTAAACCCTAATAAGCAAACCGGCAAGGTAACAAAACGTTCGCGTTCCCGATCGATCTTCCTCGCGACAAAAAAATACGAAAAAGCGGCGCGAAGGAATCCGCGCCGCCTCAAGCTCGGGCCGTGTTTTCGGCCCGAGGTTCAGCTCGTTCTTCGAGCACGGGCGCCCCGTTCCGCTCCCTCTTCTACGTCAGGAACCTCCGGGAGCCGCCGAACGCCCGTGTTATGCGATCGCTCAGAGCTTTCCGCCCGGGACGATCTTGCGAACGTCGAACTTCGTGCCGAGCGGGATGCGTTCGAGCGTCATACCCTTTTCGGCCTGGCGGAACCAGTAGAGAGCTTCCGAGTCCTTCGGACCGATCACTTCGCAGTCGAACTCGCCCGTCACGAAGAGGGCCGTCCCTTCCGGAAGACCGATCACTTCTTCGTCCTTGTTGTACCAGAGGAATTCTTCGAGGCGATCTTCGCGGGTCTCATTGTTCAAACCCTGCGTACCGCCCGAGATGAAGTGCGGGTTCGTCTGGAACGGGATGAAGCCGAAAGTGTTGAAGGACGGGGGTTCCGCAATCGGCATGTCGTTCGTCGTACGAAGCGTCGGACAAGCGACGTTGCCGCCCGCAGACCAGCCGCAGTAGGGAACACCCGCGTTGACGCGTTCGCGAATGAGGTCGACGATGCCCGCTTCGTACATGCGCGTCACGAGCGCCCAGGTGTTGCCGCCGACGGCGATCGCCTTCGCTTCACGAACAGCCTGCTGCGGGTCCTTGAAATGATGGATCGAGACGATCTTGTGCCCGTAGGGCTTGAAAGCGTCCTGAACCTGCTTTTCGTAGCCGTCGTACGTGCCCGCCACCTTGGCATAAGGGATGAAGAGGATATCGGGTTTTTGACCCTCGAAGAGTTTTTCGTACTGTTCGCCCGCAAAATCGAGATAACCCGAATTGTGGTAGCGCGAGCTCGACTGGATGAGAACGCGACGCTTCGGGGAGATCTTTTGAGGCGGAATCAGGGTCTTGGGTTTCGCGAACGCGCCCTGCGACATCGTGCTGCCGGCAATACCCGCCGCAACGGCGGCCTCAAAGAAATGACGACGAGAAAGTGTCATGACAAAGCTCCTTTGGTGTTCTTGCGAGCGACTTGATTTGGTCCTGAAACTTCGCCGGGCAGGCCGCCGCCCGCCCTAATCCTCGAAGCGTCGATCGAAAGAACACGAGATATTGTGCCCGTACCTCGAACCTAGTTGTATCATCGTAAGTACTGATTCCGATCGTTAAGATGAAACCATCCGAAACAGGCCCTGACAAATAAGGAAATCTTCGGATTTTCCGCAGCCTCGGATTCTCGGGCTCCGAACCGTATCGGAAATCCCGTGTTTTTCTTCGGACGGGCCGTTCACTCCGCAAGGTGTGCGTGATTTCCGCAAAGGACCGCAACGGAGATGCCGTGCCGACGGTCTCCGATCCGAGCAACGCTCCAATGAGGGGATCCGCAGTCGACATCGAAGAACCCGGTCCGGGTGTTCGATCTACGGAACGAATTGCGAGACGCAACTACCGGACCGTGCGCCGGTTCCTGTCACTTCGACTCGACGGAAAGACTTTCTCGATGAAGTATTCAAGAACCAGAAAATCAACACTTGTTCGGAACAGAGCCTCAAAAAAAAACGACCGGCGGTCTCGGCCGGTCGTTCGCAATCCGCCGACGACGGGCGTCCGAGAGAGGAAGGACGCCCGAGGCGGACAAAGTCGATCCGAATCGACGGTTTGTGTGCCGTACCGCCCTCAGGTGAGGAAGTAGAGCAACACGACGGCACAGAGCATCGCCGGAGCCGTGCGCTTTGCGACTGCAAGCGGCGTGACACCCGCGATGCCTGCGACGAGAATCATCCCGCCCGCAAGCGGCGACATGAGGCGACCGAACCCGCCCGCCATGGCGGCAAGGTAACCGAGCTTGCCGACTTCAAGGCCGAACTGAGCCGCGTGCGGCGTCACGGCCTCGTTGAAGGCAAAGGCCGCGGCGTCGCCCGACCCGGTGAGAACGGCAAGCAGGAAAGGACCGGCCGCACCGCCCAACTTCGCCACTTCCTGTGCGCCCGTAAGGTACGCAATGAAGGCGTCGACCACACCCGCAGCCTTGAGACCCGCAGCAAAGACACCCGCGGCAATGATGATCCCGAGAATGTTCGCGTACCCCTTCCCCATCCCGTCGAAGAACTGCTTCACGACGGCGTCGGGTCGCGTGCGCGTTACGGCCATCGTGTAGATCATGCCGATCAACATGGCGGTTGCCACGGAGATCCGAACGCTCGGCACCCAGAGCGAAAAGACGACGAGAAGCACGACGGGCACGAGCGGCGCCGCGGCATGGAGAAGATTCACCCGCGTCGGGAGCTCGGGCAGGGGCTTGCCGCATGCCTTTCCTTGGGCGGCGGGGACGGCGGCTTCGGTCGCACGGTTTTCACCCGGACGATAATCGCGATAAAGAAGAATCGTCAGCGTGAGCACCACAATCCCGGCCGCCGTGAGTGCAACGGTCGTCGACGAGAAGCGGCCGATGAAGTCGATCACCTCGACGTTCGCAAGCTTGGCGACGAAAACATTGTGCGAGATCCCGGGATTGAGCATCGCGGGCGTAATCGAACTCACAACGGCCGCCGCGGCCGCCGCCGGATGAAAACCCGCGCGGATCATGAGCGGAATGAGCGTCGGAGCCACGGCCGCACAACAACCTGCCGTCGACGGAATCGCCACCGACACGACACCCGTCACCGCGGCACAAGCCGGCAGCAGGAAGACACCCGCGCGCTTGAGCGGTCGAGTGAGAAGCGCGACGAGATGGAGGTCGCACTTCGTCATCGACACGACGGCCGCAAACCCCATGGCCGAGCAAATGGCGATGATGAGCGAGCCGCTTGTCATCGATTTGTCGAACTGGACGAAAGCCGCCATCGGGTTCATCGAAAAAATCGACATCACAAGGCCGGAAGTAAGAAGCACGAGGCGGGTTTCAAAACGCTTGACGAGCGCCGCCGCCGTGAGTATCACGACAACGACCGCCATCCAAAAGGTCCAAGTCATGAAAAGCTCCTTTTCGATCAGAAGTAGTGCGCCATGCCGATGCGGCCCGTCACGCGATTGACGTCCGTTTGCTTTTTCTCGGCGAGCGTGTCGCTTTCAAGCGCACCGTCGGCCGTCGACCAACTCGCCGTCGCAAAGACGCGCGTATTCTTCGAGAACCAGTATTCGAGGGCGCCGTTGACGATGTGACGCCGGGCTTCGAGTTCGGAGCCGTCCGCCGTCTTGTGTTCGCCGTCGAAATACATGTAATCGGCCAGGAGACGCCAGGGCCCGGCAATCCGCCACGTGAAACCCGCGAGCGCCGTAGTGCCGTCAATACCTTGACGCAATTCGGCGGCGTCCCCCTTGAAGTAGGAATCGATATTCCAGGCGGCGACGTTGCGCCAATTTTCGTGATACTGAGCGGCGAAAAAGAGTTTCCAGTCGGGATTGACTTCGTAGGTGACGCCCGCCGTATAGGCTCGGGCGTTCTTCCGTTCGTACCCGTAGCCCGCATCGCTGCCGCCCGTGCGGTTGTCGCCGAAACGTTGTTCGGTGGCGGCCGCAACCGCATAAAGCGGTCCGTTCGAATAATTGACCAAGCCCGAAAGTTGGCGGTCGTTCTTGCTCGATTGCGCCTCTTCGTTGTCGTAGGCCGAAAGCGAATAGCTCATCCCGGCCGAAAAGCCGGCAAGTTTCGGCGACATGTAGGTGATCGTGTTGTTGCCGCGGGTGTCGTTGCCGAACATGCCGGAAATCGACCCGTCGGGACCGTAATTCGTACCGAACGGGTCAAGCATGCCGAGACCGTAACCGTAAGGTGCCATGGAGCTGCGAACCGTCCCCATGCGACCGAAAGCGAGTTCACCCCAGCGGGCGTTTCGCACCGCAAGAATCGAACGACGATCGAAGAGCGTCGTTCCGACGTTGTTCTTGCCGTTGTTCGTGAACGTGCCGTCGTCCAGCCCGTAACCCGTTTCGAGATAAACAAGGACGTCCGTTTCGTCCGTCAACGCTTCTTTGGCGGTGATCCCGAAGCGGGACGCCTCGTTTTGCATGGAGAGACTTGCGTCGCCCGACTTTGCGTCCTGGTAGTAAAGCGACACGTTCGCCTGGCCGTAAATCTTTACGTCCGCGGCCTGCGAAGCCGTTGCGGCGCCGAGTACGGCGAGCGCGCAGAGCGCGATGCGAAAAGCATTTCGTTTTTCTTGAGTCATTGTTTTCTCCTTTGAGGGTCGGGCCGAGCGTCCGGCTCGGCCGTGTTGTAAACAGCATTTCGTCGGTCTTCGGATCATCCGTTCGTCTTGCAAACGACATTCGCGAGTACGGCGAGCCCTGGAAGAAGGTCCGTCGTTTCGTCGACGTCGAACGTCGGTTTGTGATGGAAGGGCTTCGTGCAGCCGTAAATGAGAAACGCTCCGTCGGCGCCCTTTTCAACGGCGCGACGCATGAGAGTCGTGCAGTCTTCGCTGCCCGTCATCGAGGAGCGCACTTCGACGGATTCGGTTCCGAACACTTCGCGCGCGGCCTCGGCGAGAAGGTTCACGCCCGCAGGGGTCGTGAGAAGCGTCGTCGCTTCGCCGGCAATATCCATGCGCGCCTCGACGCCGTAAGCAGCGGCTGCGCCCTCGACCGTTCGACGAACGCTTTCGACAAGGAAAGCATTCACTTCGTGCGTTTCTCCGCGCGTCTCCAGTTGAAGCGCCGCGTGAACGGGCGTCACGTTGCGACCTTCGCCCGCGTGAAGCGTGCCTATGCTGATGCGCGTGTCGCCCGCGCCATGGCGCGGAATTCCCTGAATCATGAGTGCGGTCGCCGCCGCGGCAAGAAGCGCGCTTCGCCCCTTTTCGGGCTCGGCCCCGGCATGGGACGCAACCCCCGTGAACGAAAGATCGATCTTCGTCGTCGCCAAAAAGCCGCCCGACAAAACGACGGCACTCCCCGAACGGCAAACCATCCCGACGTGACTGCCGAAGAAGTAGTCGGCGTCGTCGACGAGCCCGGCCGCGGCCATCGCCGCGCCGCCGCGAGTGCCCTCTTCCGCGGGTTGGAAAAGCAAGCGAAAACGCCCCTTGAGGCGCGCGGAGTTGTCGCGGATCCAGCGCGCGAGCGTCAGACCCACGGCCGTATGCGCGTCGTGTCCGCAGGCGTGCATGGCACCCGGGATCGTCGAATCGAACCCTTCGATCGCCGGTACGTGGGGCGCTGCGTGCGACTCCTCAACGGAAACGCAATCGATGTCGAAGCGAAAAACGGTGAGCGGTCCCTCACGGCCCGTATCCCAGTCGGCGGCGGCTCCCGTGAATCCGCCGAGTTCGGCGAGAAAACCGGCGGGAACGCCGTGCGCGAGCGCGCGCTCTTGGGCCGCCTTCACCTCAAGCTCGTTGCGACCGCGAACGGCCGAGGGTTCGATCACCTCGCGGCCCTTGCGAACGCGCCAACCGAGCGCTTCAAGTTCGTTGACCACCGTACGGGTGGTTTCGAATTCGGTCCAACCCGTTTCCGGGCGACGATGGATGGTGCGACGCAGGTTGCGCATCGTCTCGAGATAAGGTTCAAGCGCCTCGGTCGACGACTCGATCATGGAATTTCTCCTCAAGTGGAACGGTCGGAGTTGTCGGCGGAAAAGCGCCTCTTCCCGTTCGGAAACGGTTAGGCGCTCTTCGCCTTTTTTTCTACGTTACCGACGCGCCATCACTTGAAACCGCAGACTGATACGTCATACGTAGGAGTTCTCGGGATCGAGCGAGTCCTTCGCTATTGCACGCAGGACGAAATGCCCGCAGAATCTCCGGAAAGGAGAAAACCATGGCTATCGAACGACAACCGCTCTACGAGCAGGTGGAGCACGCCATCGAAGAAGGCATTCGAACCGAGGAATGGCCGGCGGGTTCGGTTTTGCCGTCCGAGACGGCGCTCGCCGAGCGTTTCGGCGTGAGCGTCTGCACGGTGAGAAAAGCGCTCGACGCGCTCGCGCAGAAAAACCATGTTGAAAAGCGCCACGGAATCGGCACGTTCGTGACGAGCTATTCGTCGCGCGGGTATTGGAATCGTTTCCAGCGTTACCAGATGCTCGACGGAACGTTGCCGCGCTGGAGCGATCGGATCGTGACGTGCGAACGACGCCGGCCCTCAGAACGGGTGCTGAAGGCGCTCGGTCTTACGGAACTCTCGAAGGCGCTGCCCGAAGACGGACTTCTCTGGCGACTCGAGCGCCGCATGGCACTTAACGGCCGTCCCATGGGAACGGACGTCGTATGGTTTCATCCGGAACACTTCGGGAAGCTTTGCTCCGATGCCTTCGAGCACCGACCCGAAGGAAGTCTTTACGCCTTTTTCGAGCGTGCTTTCGGCGTTGTGGTGACGGACGTCAAGGACACGATCGAAGTGCGAATCGTCACCGCCGAGGACGCCCGACGTTACGACCTTCCCGTCGATCAGCCGCTTCTCGAACTGCGCCGCATCGGCTATACGTTCGGGCGGCGTCCGGTCGAATATCGCATCGAGCACGTTCTGCCCGAAGGACTGCGCATTGTTCTTGAGTGAAACGAACAGTCGGAGAAAAACGTTCGCCCGATTGCACGAAAAGAAAAACCCGCGTCAACCGTCGCTTCCGCGAACACGGGAGAAGTTCGCATCCGCGAAATGCAGACGGTACGATGCGGGTTTCGAGAATCGCGGCCGCCCGAGCTGAGGCTCGGGTCGGCCGGGATCGGGGGGATTCGAAGCACCCGAAAGTTCGGAAAGGCGACCGATTCATACAAACCGACTTCAGGGCCTCTTCCGCGTCGGGACCGCGCAGGCAACGGGTGGCGAAGTAGCAACTGAACAACGCAACCGCGAGAATGTCGCTCGGCCAAGGCTGTGCGTCCCCGAGTTCCGGGCAGTCCGTCCTTCATGCGGCCGAGACTTCGGAACCTCTGATCGCAAGGCCAAAAAAGAACAACCGGCGAATCTCGCACGGTCGTCCGAATTTCTATTCAAGGATGTATCGAAGGGCCAATTCCCGGTTGGCCCCTGACAGTCGAAAAACCGAACCCATGAAGTACACGGATGCTCGACAAACATCGGCGTCCGATGCGGCTTCGGGATTCTCCAACGCCCTAAGAAGGTGGTCCGCCCGATCGGGCTCTTTCTCCCGGACGTGCTGCTTGAAAGCGGTCCAAAGCGCAAGCGCGGCCAGATCCCGCTGATAATCCGTCAACGGCGTGCGGGTTGCATATTCGTGCACCCCGTTTTGCATGACACGGCGAAGGCTTCGAAAGTAGGCTCGGAGCTCCTCGTCCTTCATCGTTCCAAGTGATTTCGCGATGTAGACCGGCATGCGAGCGGCAAGGTCGCGTGTGATGCCGTCGAAGTTGTATGTCCGACAGTCTCGCGCCGGCATGACCAGAGAAAGCCGAGCCGACTGAAGAAGAGCGAGAGTTTGGTCCTCCGGCCCGCTTCTTGAAATCCCGCGTCGGTACAGCGCTTCCGAGATCTGCGCGCTGATGAGCATCAGCTCCTTAAGGTCATCCTTGTTCTCGGGCATGCCCAGACCCAACTGAACGAACTGTTCGGCCAGATACCTCATGACTTCCGGCGTACGCGAGAGTTCGAGATTGTGTTGACGGAGAATTTCCCGGCGCTCTCCCTTCAGTCCGTAGCTCTCCGCCGTAATAGCGGCTGCGCCCGGATCGGCGAACGACTTTTCAAGCGCCGCCTCCATGTCTTCAACGCTCAAGGGGGCGGCGCTCGCGACGGACGAGAACACGGCAAAGAGCGCGAAGCAAATCTTTTTCATGTGAACCCCTTGATGTCGAGAAACCGCATTTGCAACAGGACGGGTATGCAAACCGTTCCTATCTTATCGCGGAACCCGACGAGGCCTCTCGGTGAAATTCGGCATGATGCGATTCTTCGGACACGGCGCTTGACTTCGTCCGTTTCGGAGCTTCGGACACGAAATGCTCCGAATTGACGGACTCCGGTTATTCCACAATTCCAAAATTTCCGATGCCCTCATTTCAGCGCAAGAAAAAAGAAAAACCCGCCCGACCGTGAGGTCGAAACGGGCTCTGCTGCCGGTTTCCGATCGAGCCGGATCGGACCGGAACGATCAGAACGGCGGCTGATTCATGTAGACCGCCTTCAGGGCGTCTTCCGCATCGGGACCGCGCAGACTCTGGGCGGCGAAGTCCGCATCGTTTTGCGAGGTGTAGTGGAACTGCGCATACGTCACGGTCTTTTCGGGCGAGATGCGAAACTCCCACTGCATGAGGCTGCCGTCGTCGAAGTAGCAACTGAACATGACCCGGCCGGGTTCCATTTCCTCCCAGGTACGGGTCTTCGGGTCGCAAAGGCCGTACTGCTCGAACGCGGTCGCAAGCGGGATCGACGTGTCATACGCGAGAATCTGGGACTTGACGAGGGCGACGTCGGGCGTTTCGACGGGAACGGGCGGGACGTACTCGGCGGGCTGCGTCGCGCAACCCGCAACGAGAGCGGCAAAGCCGCCGACGAAAAGCGCCTTGAGACGCGTGGCATGGGTCATGGATCGGTTCCTTTTGGGAGTGGCAAGTCGGACGCGCGAAAACCCGAGGGCCTCACCGAAGACCCCGGGGTTTCCGACGCAAACGTCGTCGAGTATAGAACCCAATTCTTGAGGCTTTCTGAAGGCGCCGGAGCGCGCCCGGGCGCGAATCACTGGGCGGACTTCGGACACCCCGACTTCCGCAGTACGTAATGTTCGGAAAGCGGCCCGTCGATGAAGTCCCCTTCGAGGTCGAGGAAGCGCAAAGCGCCCGCTTCGATGCGAAGCAGTCGAGCGGGGTTCTTTTCCGTAATCGGATCGAGCGCAACGCGGTCCGCGTGCGTCGACCAGTCGCCGCCCGAAGAGGTCGTGAAGTCGCGCCCGATGTAGTGCTCCGTCATCGTGTAGGTGCCCACGGCCCGCAGGTAGAGCGTCACGCGAATCCCGGGACCGTCCGCCGCGGGAATGACGCCTTCGTAGACCCCCGGAAGACGCAGACACGCTTCGGGATAGACCGCCCCCTTCGATTGGACGGCAGAGGCGGAAGAACCCGTATCACCTCCCGCTCGGGAAGTGGTTTCGCCTTTCTGGGCGCAACCTGCAAGGAGCGCGATCGCCCCCGCAATAAGGAGTCCGCGACTTGCGCGGGTCAGAAGAGTTCGAGAAAAGGCGCGCATGGAAGCTCCTCGTCGCAAGGTCGTGCACTCGTGCTCGACGCGGGAAAGAGTGCGAGACGAGTACGGGCGGAAACGGAAAACGGGGACGGACGGTGAAAACCGGTCGGAAGCCTCACGAGCAGAGCACCGACGAATGCTTGCAACCGAAGCCGCACCCGGAACGAGAATGATAGCGGGCCGGGACGCTTCGCCCCGCTTGGGGTTGTTTCCGAATATTGTCGGCCGCGCAAAGCGGACGACGAGGCGTGCGACGATGCGCCCGACAGAGCGCTTTCGGGGACCTAAGGGAAAACACGGATAGGAAAAAGCCTCTGTTTATTTGAGAGACATCGCCGAAAGGAAGACTTTTATTAGTTTACAGGCACAGGGCTCTACCCGAATACGATCGCCTCGTGTAGTATAAGGGCCGAGGTCAAATGGGGACCGAACTGCCTTGCGCGACAGCTCGATTCCCGTACAAAAGGCAGCGAGCAATCGCTGCCTTTTGTGCTTTTGTCTTTCGGTTCCCGGTACTTTTGCGCCTTTCTCGTGTGTTTTCGCGCCGTTACGTCCCGCCCCTCCGGGATTTTGTCTTCTTTTCACGATCCGGTCGCTTCGAACCCGAGCGCGCCGCTACAATTTCACATTCGGCCGCAAAGCCCCGGGCGAACGCACGTCGGTCGGTCCGCGGTCCGTACAGTTTTCAATTCACAAACGGAGAAAGTCGGCTCCGACGTCCCTCTGTCTCGGATCCGACCGCACACCCCCATGCAACCCAACGTCGCACTCTTTGCTACCGGCGGAACCATCGTAAGTTCCGGTGAAAGCGCCACCCAGATGACGGGCTACAGCATCAAGGACTTTCGCGTCGACGACCTTTTGAAGGCGGTACCCGCGCTCGAAGACGTCGCCCGACTTGAAGTTCGTCAGATTGCCAACATCGACTCAAGCTCGATGACGAGTCGCGTCTGGATCGATCTCGCACGTGCGATCGACGCGGCGCTCGCGCGCGACGACATCTCGGGCGCGGTCGTCACGCACGGCACCGACACGCTCGAAGAGACGGCTTATTTCCTCAATCTGGTTCTGAAGAGCGAAAAGCCCGTCGTTCTCGTCGGTGCCATGCGCCCCGCGACGGCCCTTTCCGCCGACGGCCCCTTGAATCTTCTCAACGCCGTGCGCGTCGCCTCCGACCCCGCCGCACGCGGTCGCGGCGTTCTCGTCGTCTTGAACGACACGATCCTCTCCGCACGCGAAGCGACGAAGTCGCACCCGACGAACGTCGCCACCTTCCGCGGTCCCGATGCGGGGATGCTCGGCATGGTGGCCGGCGCTCGCATCGAGTGGCTCTCGCAAACCGCGAAGCGCCACACGGTCGATACGGCCTTCGACCTCTCGCTTTTCGACGACATCGAGCGCCTCCCCCGCGTCGACATCGTGTATTCGCACGTCGACGACGACGGCGTCTTCGTTAAGGCGGCCGTTGCGGCCGGCGCACTCGGGATCGTGCATGCGGGAACCGGGAACGGCTCGATTCATTCGGATACCGAGCCCGCTCTTTTCGAAGCCGCCCGCGAGGGCGTGCTCGTCGTGCGCGCAAGCCGCACCGGATCGGGCGCGACGGTCGAGGGGCTCGATGCCTGGCAGCGCGCGGGCTTCATCCCCTCGGGGACCCTGAGTTCCCAAAAGGCACGGGTACTTCTGCAACTCTCCCTTCTTCGCTGGGGAGACCTCGCTTCGGACGACCTCCGAAAGAAAACGGAAGAAGCCTTCCGTCTCTACTGAAGCCGATGCAAACCCTTCCCTTTAAGGAAGGGTTTTCTGAAATATCATCTGCTTCCGTCGAAAGGTTTTTTGCACGGGGGCGTTCCGACATCCCCTCTCCGTTTTGACGTCGGCATCCCGACCCGCATCTCTTTCGGGACGGGTCGGGTTCGCCGACGACATAAAAGTTCACTCCGACCTCGCGAGCGACATCGCGTTCGGCCTCAAAGCGGACTACGGGTGGAGAGACAAAGAGTGCGGTGCAACCACAGTTATCACTCAACGTAGCTAACCGCTTCCAAATATCTTCAACCGCTTTCGGCTTTCGATCGCTTCGTGCCGAACGTCCCGACCTCACTCGGAGAGCTTGAATTTGAGACGCGAAAACGTTGCGAACCTTTTCCCCGGACCCGCCTCCGAAGGCAGGATCAGGATTCGGCTCAGCGCATGTTCACGTACTTGTGAACCTGGAAGGAAACGCGCCACCCTTTCGTCATGGCGGCTTCGACGCAAAGGCGCGTTGCCTCGTCGTCGCGACTCACGGGCTGAACATAGACAAGCACGCCCGGCTTCGTTTCGGGAAGCGTGCGATGTTCGAGGTCCTCGAGATCCTTCGGTCCCGAGACGGGCATTTTGATTTCGTCGGCACGACGAAGGGCCGACGCGAGCACCTCGCGCCCGCCCGGCATGTCGTACTTGGGGCTCACGGTCACCCAGACGCCGTCCGCAACGCGCACGGGCTCCGTGCCGCTCGTCTCGATCGCTACGCTCTTTCCTCGAGCGAGGAGCGCCGCCGTCACGTCCGTGAGGTCGAAAAGCATGGGCTCCCCGCCCGTGAAAATCACGTGCGGGATCGCTCCGTAGTGCGCGTCGATGTAGGCGAGAAGCTCTTCCGCGGTGCAGGTGGCGTGGCGCGGCGCGTCGGCTTTCGACGCGGCGAAGTCGAGCCCGCAGTCGTTGGGCTCGCCCAACTTCCAGGTGTTCTTCGTATCGCACCAGGGACAACGGCACAGGCACCCCTGAAGGCGCACGAAGACGGAAGGCGTCCCCGTCCAGGCGCCCTCCCCCTGAAGCGACGCGAAAATCTCGTTAACGAAGAGAAGCGAAGCCATTGAAAAGCCTCCATTCTGCGGAACACTTGCGGGTTTCTTCGACGGTGCAGCGAATGACCCGTACACCCGAGCCGCGCAAGCACTCGGGCGCGACGACCGTTGCCAGATGGTGCGCGATGTTTTCCGCCGTCGGATTGAAGTCGAGTTCGACCACGGTCGGATCGAGCGCCTTCAAGTGCGGAGCCAGCGGGTCTTCCTTCCAAACGAGGAAGTGGTGGTCCCACTCGTTTTCAAGCCACATGCAGAGCTTTTCCTTGATGACGGAAAAGTCGAGCACGCGTCCGAGCTCGTCGAGCGATTCCGTTTCGCCCGCGCATTCGAAGGTGACGCGGTAGTTGTGCCCGTGCAGGTGGGCGCACTTCGATTCGTGGCCGCAGACGCGGTGTCCGCAGGAAATGTCGTGGTAACGGGTGGCCGTAATCATGTCTGGTCGTAGGGAAACGGTCGGAAGGAATTATCGGGTGAGGCGCGCGAAGAATTCGCGGCGGAATTCGGCGTCGTCGCGCAGGACGCCGCGCAGAACCGTCGTCGTCATGGAGGATTCGGTCTCTTTGACGCCGCGCCAGGTCATGCAGGAATGAACGGCGTCGATGTGAACGGCAAGGCCCGCCGGGCGCGTAAGCTCTTCGATCCGATCCGCGAGCTGCACCGCCGCTTCTTCCTGGATCTGCGGGCGCGAGAGCACCCAGTCGGCGATGCGGCTGTACTTCGAGATGCCGATCACGCGCTCGCCCGGTACGACCCCGATCCAGCAACGCCCGAGAATCGGGGCGAAATGGTGCGAGCACGTGGAGCGCACCTGCAAGGGACCGATCACGATGAGGCCGTCGTAGCCGCGCTCGTTCGGGAAGTCGGTCGCCTTCGGGCACGGGACGTAGCGCCCCGCGAAGACCTCCCGCAAAAAAAGCTTCGCCATGCGGCGAGCGGTTTCTTCGGTGTTTGGGTCGTTCTCAACGTCGATCACGAGAGCGCGCAACACCTCGTCGATGCGATCGCGCACCTCGGCTTCAAGGCACTCCAGGTCGCCCGCTTCGAGGTAATCGGCAATGTTGTCGTTCGCGTGAAACGAAGCGCCCGCCGCACGAAGTCGGTCGACGATCTCCTGACTTTTCTTCATTGTAGCCGTCATATGCTTTCGGACCATTCGCTGCGAGCAGCGTGTACGTATTGGGAACCGTAGTTTTTCAAGGGTGCCGGCGCACCGACCGAAGGTCGCACCCCGTCCGCGGCGCCCTTTTCCCGGGCTTTCCGCACGTTTCGAAACGTTCGGAAAGCACAAAGCTCCGGCTCGTGCGGTGCACGGCGGGGATCCGGGGAAAAATTCGACGATGTGGAGCGGCGGCAACACTGCCGGAACGCATGAAGACACCGCCCGTCCCGAAGGTCCGGTTCGAAGGTCGCTTCAGGCGGGTCCGGCGATCCCCTCGCGACGATGAAGGCGGTGATGCGGTCGGGCGTACTCCTGCGGGAACGAACGAGTCCGTACGTGTCGGCCTCGGTTCGACCGGCTCGGGGTCGTCCCCTGTCCGCTCAGAGCCTCGCTTTATCGGTTCGGTCGGGGGATGCGTATCATAGCGCGATCCGAACCGACTGCGTAGGGAAAACGACGGAAAAAGCGTCCGAAAGCGTAAACGATCGCGATCCCAGTTCTCGAAAACCGAAATTCGCCGCGTGTTTCGGGAGAACCGAAAAAGCAAAAGGCCGCCCGCAGGCGACCTTCCGAGCCGAATTCTTCGGTCGCGCCCCCCGGCCTCAACCGGGAAGCAACGAACCGAGCACCCTTGAGCCGATCGAACCGTTCGGTCAGCTCTTGATGAGGGTACAGCAGCCTTCGGGCTTCTTTTCAAGGGGCTTTCCTTCGGCACCGAGCAGTTCGAGCCGGTCGGGAGTTTTCGTCGAGAACCAGCGGTAAGCCTTCCCTTCGTTCGTCTTCAGAACAAGCGTATCGCCCCGAACCTCATAGCGACCGAGTTCCATACGGGTCGTGTCCTTCTTCACGCGCAGGACGAAACACTTGTAGTGGTCGAGCGTCATTTCCGCTTCGGACGCTTCGCCCTTTTCGGAAATCACCGTCCCCACGTACTGGCCGACGACGGGCGAATCAACCGCCTTGGCGCGGTAGGCGTCCCATTCCTTTTCGGACTCGGCCATGGCGGCCTCAAGCCCCTTCAGAGCGCTGGAGCTTTCCTCTTCCTGTTGGAGGTCCGCCTCGGTGGCGGCGGGCTTGGTCATAACGGGAGCGGTCGTCTCGGCGGCCTGCACGGTGCCGACACCGAGAAGAAGAGCCAGAGAGAACGTGCCCAGAATCGGGCGCATCGTCGTAGCAAGAGTCGAAGACATGGGACTGATCCTTCGTTCGAAATGTTCGTTCGAAATAAAAACGGCCCCGCTTTCGCGGGGCCTTGGAGTTGGGCGTTCAGGCGGTTCTCAGCACCCGAGACCCGAATAGTTTGAGAAAAACCGAGGATTTCTGAGAGCGACCAAGCAAGCTCAGGAAACCGTTCGTGTTCTTTGCCAAGAGCGACCAAGCAGCTCGGCATCGAACGCGTTTTCCCTTTCCATGCTTCGCAGTGTATCGATCGAATCCTAACCGAACCTTAAGAGCCCGAATCTTGCCCCTGACGAATGCAACGAAATGCAACGGGCCGATCGGAACTGATCCGATCGGCCCGTCGAGATTCATTCGCAACTCGTCGAAATTTCGAAAAAATTCATTGGGTTGCAAACTTGTACGTAAGGATTACATCCCCGCTTTTTCGGCTTCGAGACGCTTGGCGCGTTCGCACGCGGCGATCGTAAAGAGCGCGTCCGAAGAGCTGTTGAGACCCGTTTCGCACGAATCCTGAAGGACGCTGATGATGAAGCCCACGGCCACCACCTGCATGGCGGTGTCCTGATCGATCCCGAAAAGACCGCAGGCCAAGGGAATCAGCATGAGGGAGCCGCCCGGAACGCCCGAGGTGCCCGCCGCGCACATCGAAGCGACGATCGAGAGGAAGATGGCCGTCCCGAAACCCACTTCAATACCGAGCGAGTACGCGGCCGAAAGCGTGATCACCGTGATCGTCACGGCGGCGCCCGCCATGTTGATCGTGGCCCCGACCGGAATCGACACCGAGTAAGTCGCCTCGGGGAGGTTCATGCGGCGGCAGATTTCCATATTGATGGGGATGTTCGCGGCCGAAGAACGGGTAAAGAACGCGTTCACGCCCGATTCGCGCAGGCACATGAACGTGACGGGATAGGGATTCTTCTTCGTGCAGAGCCACACGAGGAAGGGATTCAGAACGAGCGCGACGAACGCCATCGTGCCGAGGAGCACCGTGAGGAGCTGCGCATACTCGGCCAGAACGCCGAACCCTTCCTGAGCGAAGGTGCTCGAAACGAGCCCGAAAATACCGACGGGAGCGAAACGAATGACGAGACGCACGAGCATTTCCACGGCGCTCGCCGCGTCGGCGAGCATTTCGCGCGTGCCTTCGCGGGCGCGCCGAAGGATGATCCCCATGGCGATCGCCCAGGCGAGGATCCCGATGTAGTTGGCGTTGTACATCGCGCGGAAGGGATTGTCGACGACGTTGAGAATGAGGCCCGTGAGCACTTCCGCGATGCCGCCCGGCGCGGTAAGTCCTTCCTGCGCGGTCGCCAGCGTGATTTCCGTCGGCCAGAGGAAGCTCGCCGCCACGGCCACAAGCGCCGAGGTGAAGGTCGAGACGAGATAGAGGACGAGAATGGGCTTCACGTGAACGGAGCCGCTCCCTTCGTCAACGCGGTTGTTCGCGATCGAAGACATGACGAGCACGAAGACGAGGACGGGAGCGACGCCCTTGAGGGCGGTCGTGAAAATCGTCCCGAGGAGCGCGACGTTGCGGGCCCCCGCGGGGAAAGCCCACGCAAAGAGCATCCCGAGAACGAGTGCGGCGAGAATCTGCTTCACGAGCGACGCCTGAAGGAAAGGCGTCACCGTGCGAAATAGCGGGCGGAATGTGTCTTTCATTTTTTGGTTTCTTTGGGACCGAAGTTGGAGGCACCGGCGGCGCGTCAGGCCCCGATGCGTCGGAACCGAAAACGAGCCGCCCGTGTTCGGGGGAGCCGGCCCTCCCGAGGGATCGTACGGGCCGACCCCGAAAGTTTGGCGAATCCCGAGTGTTTACGCAAAGTTTTTCGTACGGGAAAAGGCCTATTCGGCGTGATTACCGACGCGCACACCCGAATTCGATCCGCATTCTCAGGGTTTTCACGGACATTCTTCACATCCTAGACCGCCCTACCAAGCAGGTCGTCGCAGCCGACGTTGCCGCGATCGGACCGCAAAAGTACGGCCGGGTAGATTCCGCACCGAGGTTCATCCGCACGGACGACGCGTATTTGGCGACGGCCGACAGCAGTTAGAATGACCGACTCTCCTCCACTCGGAATTTCTCACCATGAGCCCTGCCGACGCGTCTCTTCGAACAACCGCAGCTTCTTCCGCAACCGCCGAAGACCGCACATTCGAACGTCTTCGGTTCGACCGCGAGCACCTCTGGCATCCGTACGCGTCGACGCTCGACCCCGTACCCGTCTTCGAAGCTGCCGAAACCTGCGGTACCGAAATCGTTTTGACGGACGGACGGAGGCTTTTGGACGGCATCTCCTCCTGGTGGTGCGCGGCGTACGGTCACCGGCATCCGCGACTCGTGGCGGCGCTTAAACGTCAGGCGGAGAAAATGCCCCACGTGATGTTCGGCGGCCTCACGCACGAGCCCGCCGTGCGGCTCGGGCAAGCTATTCTCGAGATGCTCCCCGCGGGCTTTCACTCGATTTTCTATGCGGACTCGGGGTCGGTCGCGGTGGAAGTCGCGATGAAAATGGCCGTCCAGTACCAGGCCGCGCTCGGGAAACGTACAAAGTCGAATTTCGTTACGATCCGCTCGGGTTACCACGGCGACACGTGGAACGCCATGTCGGTGTGCGACCCCGAGGAAGGGATGCACGGTCTTTTCGGCTCCTCGCTTCCGGTGCGCTTTTTCATCCCGCACCCGAAGAGCCGTTTTCCGAGAAGCTCCCTCATGGCACAAGAAACGGATGCTTCGGTGTTCGACGTTTCGGACCTCGCCCCCTTGGCCGCTCTTCTCAAGGAACGTTCGGACGAAATCGCCGCTCTCATTCTCGAACCCGTCCTCCAAGGGGCGGGCGGCATGCGCTTTTACCATCCGGAGTTCCTCACGGGTGCGATCGAGCTTTGTCACCGTCACGGGGTGCTCGTCATTTTCGACGAAATCGCCACGGGCTTCGGGCGCACGGGCGAATGGTTCGCCATGAATCACGCGGGGGTGCGCCCCGACATCGTGACGCTCGGGAAAGCCCTCACGGGCGGCCTCATGACGCTTTCCGCGGTCGTCACCGCAAAGAGCGTGTCCGATGTGATTTCCTCGGGGACTCCGGGCGCCTTCATGCACGGGCCCACGTTCATGGCCAATCCCCTCGCGTGCGCCGTCGCCGCGGAAGCCCTCGCACTCGCGCGGGATATCGATGCCCCGTCGCTTGCGCGCCGCATCGAAGGGGAGCTCCGTGCGGGACTCGAACCGCTTACGAAAACGGAAGGCGTTCTCGACGTGCGCGTTCTCGGGGCGGTCGGGGTCGTCGAAACCGCAAAACCCGTCGACGTACGGCGTGCCATGCCCCGCTTCGTGGAAGCGGGCGTATGGTTGCGCCCCTTCGGGCGATGGATCTACGCGATGCCCCCGCTCGTTTCGACGACCGAGGACGTGAAACGATTGACGAACGCGATGGTTGCGGTGACGCCCGAGCTTTTGCGCGAGGGCGATTCCGACGAACGCGACGAGCGCCACTTCGTTTGAGACGCACCCGTTCGCCCTGCCCGCCCGAATTTTCCACGACGTTTCCCTTTCGAGGAGCCGCCCTCATGTCCGTCCTCTCCGATTCCGCTGAAAATCCCGCAAAGTCTTTGCCCCGCGAAACCGCAACGGAACGTGCCGCGCACGACTCCCGCTTTCGCCCGCTCGCAGACGCTTTTGGCGGGACGATCGCGCGCGGGCTCTCGGAGCTCGATGCACGAGGGCTCCGTCGTTCGACCCGGTCGTCGGATGCCCGAGGCCCGAGCGCATCGAAGGGCACCGCGCTCGTCAACCTGATCGGCAACGACGCTCTCGGGATCGGCGCGGACATTGCGAGCGCCAAAGCCTTTCTTGAAACGCTGCCCGATACTCTCTTTCGTTTTTCTGCAAGCGCCTCGCGCGTTTTGTCGGGGAGTTCCGCCGCGCACGATGCGCTCGAAGCGGAGCTCGCGCGTCGCTACGGACGCCCCGACGGGGTGCTCCTTTTCCAGTCGGGCTGGCATGCGAATTCCGGGCTCCTTGCGGCCCTCACCCGAGCGGCCCCGCACAAGACGGCGATTCTCTTGGACCGCGAGATCCACGCGAGCTTCATCGACGGGATGACCCTTGCCCGCGCTCAAGGCGCGACCGTGCAGCGGTTCGCACACAACGACGTCGCTCACCTCGAACATTTCGTCGAAAAGTTTTCCGAAACGCACGATGCGATCGTAATCGTGACGGAGTCGCTTTTCTCGATGGGAGGCGACACGGCTCCGTTGCGGGAACTCGTCGCGTTGCGCGAACGCCACCCGAAGACGATCCTCGTCGTCGACGAAGCCCACGCCTTTGCGGCCTACGGGCCTACGGGCCTGGGGCTCTCCGAAGCCGAAGGAGTGCTCGATGCGATCGACGTCGTGATCGGCACCTTCGGGAAGGCGACGGGTACGGCGGGCGCCTTCGTCGCGACCGCGCCGGAACTCCGAGCGTGGCTTGCAAGCACCCACCGGCCGTCCATTTACTCGACGGCATTGCCGCCCCTGCTTGTTGCGCGAACGCTTGACGTCGTACGTCATCTTGAAGCGTACGCCTCGAAGCGCAAGCGCCTTCACGCCCTATCCGCTCACGTTCGGGAGGTGTTGGGACTTCAAGGTCCCGTCACCCACATCATCCCCGTCCCCCTGGGAACGGTCGAGCGGGCGACGGCTGCCGCTCGGACCCTGCGAGACGCGGGCTTTGCGGTCGGCCTCGTGCGTCCGCCCACGGTCCGAATCCCGGGACTGCGCGTGTCGCTCAACGCCTCGCTCACGGACGACGAAGCAAAGCGCCTTACCGAAGTGCTCGGAACGCTCGGCGGGAACAAAACCGACGGAGCCGACTGAACCGACAAGGCCGACGACTCTTCGTGTCGCAGCACGGAACACACACCATGACGATCGAAACCAGCGAAAACTCCGTTGCCCGAGAAGCTCCTACGGGCATCGCACTCTTTGAAAATGCCGCCTGGAGAGCCCGTAAGGAAGGAAAATCCCTCCCGACCGCAACGCGTGAAGCGCCCCGCGTGCTTCTCTTTGCGACCGGTTGGGCAACCGACGAGCGGCTTTTCGCGCCGTGGGCGAAGCGACTCGAAGCACTGAATTACCCCGCGGCGCTCGTCATCCTTTCGAACCCGCTCGCGGGTCGGACGGCCGACGCGTTTCTTGAGGCCGCTCGACCCCAAGCACATTCGACAACCGATGTGCCCGATTCCCTTTTCCGCCCCGACTGGCCCCTTTTCCGGGAACTTTCTCCCGAGCTCGATGAATTGCGTCGCGACGTGCCCGAAGCCCAGTGGACACTCGCAGGGTGGTCCTTCGGGGTGCGGTTCGTACTCGATCTTTGGCGCGCCCGCGAACGAATCTTCGGCAACGGTCTCCCGAATGCCGACACCTTCGAGCGAGTCGTCTTCGCGGCGGGGTCTTTGACCCCCGTCGGTCGCACGGGGATTCCCGAAGCCGTTGCGAAGCTCACGCTCTCGACCCTTTCCGCGGAGTCGCTCAGTACCTTCTTCGTGCGCGTCACGGAAGGGCACGGTGCGTGGAGCGACGTCGTCACGAACCCCGACTTTCCGGGCTTTACCGCGGAAGATCGTCCCGACGTCCCGAAAGCCGCGGAAGAGCTTCGGGCCTTTGCGGGTCTTCGAGACCCCTTGCCCGAACTCGCCCGCGAAGCCGCGAGCTTCCCCGGCGAAATCCGCGTCGTCATCCCGAAGCGCGATCGGATCGTCCCCGTCGCAGCGCAGGAACGATCCGCCAAGGCCCTCTGCGAAGCGTCTCTCGCGGCAGGTCGCGCCGAACCCCGCATCCTTCGCACGGACGAACCCCACGGGACCTTCGAAGGGCTCACTGCGACCGTCTTCGACGCGGCCTTCGGCTCCGTCGAATCCCCGATCCGTTGAACTTTTGCGTTCCCTTTTCCGAAAGCCCCGCCGATGACGAAAGTCCGTCTTGCCGAAGAGTCCCGCCACGCCCGCGCGTTCGAGCGCGCGGCGCGCACCTACCACGACGCCTCGCGCCTGCAGGCGGAGGCCGCACGGCGACTCGCGGACCTGTGGCCGCTCTCGGATGCGTTGTGCGCGAATACCGTACGCTCGTCGCCCCTTCGGATCCTTGAGGCGGGGGCCGGCACGGGCCACCTTACGGCGGCGCTCGTTCAAAAGTTCCTCTCCGCAAAATCCGCTCTCGACGCACCGGATTCCGCTCGACTTCACCTCACGGTGACGGACCTCTCGTCCGCCATGCTCGAGGAGGCCCGTCGGCGCCTCGCCGCAACGTTCGGAGACGAACTTGCCCGAGATCTCGCCTTTCTTATCGCGGCTGCCGAAGCGCTTCCCCGCATCCCCGAAGTCCGTACGGGAGCCCCCTACGACCTCATCGCGGCCGCATCCGTTTTGCAGTGGGTGGCGGACCCCGCAACGCTCTTTCGCGAGTGGGCGGACCTCTTGCGACCGGGCGGGTACCTCCTCGTTTCCGTCTTCGGCCCCGACAACCTGCGTGAAATCCGGACGCTTTCGGGCGGGGGCCTTCCCGCGCCCGAACCCAACGCGTGGGAGTCGATCCTCGGGCCCGGGTACGAACTCGAGGCGCTTCAGTGCGACACGATCGTCGAACGTTACCCGACGCCTAGGGCCGTACTCGCACAGTTGCGCGCTACGGGCGTGAACGGCCTCCCCGCAAACGCGCATTCGGATGACAAAACGAATTGCGACGCGTCGGACGATGCCGCTTTCGCCCCCTACCCCTCCCCCGCCCGGACGCTTCGCACCCGTGCGGGTCTTGCCGCTTGGGAAGCCGCCTACCGCGAGCGATTCTCGGACGCGGACGGGCGCGTCACGCTGACGTGGACCCCGGTGCGGTTCCTCGCGCGTCGAGTCAGGAACTGACGTCGCCCGACACTCTCCGGCAACCCCTCCATCGGCAGTTCTATCCCCCTCCTCCGTCACTTCGACACCGCCTGAGGGACGCTTTCCAAAGCCCGTCATCCTCGCTTCAAGGTTGCGTCAGCATCGTTTCGTCAGCGCCTGAGGGTCGGAATTTTCCTCCGGATACCCTATTCGCGCATCATCCGTTCGTCTGTTTCGATCCCTAAGGCCTACCGCCGCTTCCTCCCCTCTTGCCGAAAACTCTTCGATTTTTCGAGGCAAAACGGCCGTCACGGTACCTCGCCCGAAGAAATTCGGATTTTCGGAGCCTCAAATATAGGTGTTTTCCCGCAAATTTCTTCCTTTTTGAACCCGGTTCCCATCGGCAGAATGCGCATCTGAATTTTTCCCACGACCCCCTCGGGGGCTCGCACAGAAGACACAGGAACAGGAGTTACCGTGAAGAACACCACCTTCAAGCTCGCTGCGGTCGCCGTTGCGGCCGCTTCCGCTCTCGCCGGTCAGGCTTATGCCGCGGGTTTCATGCTCACCGAACAGTCCGTCGCCGGTCTCGGCCGCTCGTACGCCGGTATCGGCGTGGACGGCACCGACATCTCGGGCGTCTACTACAACCCCGCGACGATGACCCTTCACAAGGGCACGATTCTGCAGGCGGGCTTCGTCGGGATCGGCCTCAACCTCGACTACGCGGGCAACGACGGCACGACCGAAAACGGTCGTGAAAAGAGCCAGGCGATTCCCCACGGCTACCTCCTTCATCAGATCAACGACTCGACCTGGTTCGGTCTTGCGATGACCGTTCCCTTCGGTATGGGTACCGAATTCGGCGACGACTGGTCGCAGGCCGATCACGGCATTTCCGCTCAGATTCTCACGTTCGACTTCAATCCGAACGTCGCCTGGAAGGCTTCCGAAAAGCTGAGCTTCGGGGCGGGCGTCTCCGTTCAGTACGCGGCCGCCGACCTTACGAAGAAGACCTACCTTCGCGATACGGCTGCCGGCAAGGAGCTTGCTGGCGACAAGGCCGACCTACTCTTGGGCGACTCCTCCGTTCGCTCCGAAATCGACGCCGACAGCATCGCCTGGGGTTGGAACGTGGGCATGATGTGGTCGCCCTTGGAAAACCTCCGCTTCGGCCTTTCGTACCGTTCGAAGATCAAGCACGAAGCGGACGGCGACCTCACGCTCGACAACGCCAGCATCGGCGAAAACTCCCAGCTTCCCGCCATGGGCATCACCAACGACCAGCTACTCGCTGGGTTCCTCAGTCAGAAGAATGCCTTCGGCACGCTCCCGGGCGCAGCCGTGGTCTCGGCTCCCGCCTGGGCGATGGCGACCGTCGCTTGGGACGTGAACAACCTCCTGAGCCTCTACGGTACGTTCCGCTGGACCGACTGGTCGTCCTTCGACAAGCTCGACATCGAGTCGCAGGGTAAGACGGTCAACACCATTAAGAACAACTGGCGCGACACCTACCTCACCTCGCTCGGTGCGGACCTGCGCATCACCGACCGCTGGACCCTGCGCGGCGGCGTCGCTTACGAAACGTCCCCGATCGCGACGAAGGAATACCGTACGGCCATCATTCCGGACGCGGACCGCTGGTGGTTCTCCGTGGGTTCGTCCTACAAGATTTCGGAAAACATGATCGCCGACGTGGGCTTCGCTCACCTGCACGGCGTGCACGAACGTTCGCTCTACGACTCGAAGGGTGCCGAAGTCGGTAAGTTCCGCAAGCTCGACGCCTACCTCCTCGGCGCTCAGCTCCAGTACAAGTTCTGATGATTTCGCGAGGCGCTCCCGAAATCAAGGGGTAAGCAATTTCGAGCGAGCGCCTCGCACGCACGATCGTCAACGCACAGCGTTCTTCACGTGTCCAACCACGTGTTGGGTCGGAAGGTCAGCCTTCCGACCCTTTTTTCATCCTATTTTTCCTCCGGTTTCCCTTGCCCGATTCTTCAAGCGCTGTTCCAAAAACGCATATCGGTTGTGTTTTCTTCTTCCATTTACGCGACCGATCTTTTTTCGCGCAAACGTTGACGGAAACGAATCTCATTCCGATGCCCTATCGATGGACGGAACCCGAATGGTCCTCCGAAACACCCTTTCCTATGATGAACTTGAGGACCGTCGCGCCGCGAACCGAACCGCGGGCGGCGTGCGATCCCCGCGATTTTGGAGGTTTCTTTTATGAGTACGAACCTTTCTCGCCGATCCTTCCTCACGGGCGTCGGCGCCGCGGCGGGTGCGGGCTTTGCCGAATCGCTCTTCGTGCCGTCGGCCTCGGCCGCCGAGACGACCGACACCGAATGGACGGGCTACAGCATCTGCGACTCGTGCAATCACATGCCGATGTGCGGCGTCAAATACGACGTGCGCGGCAATACCGTGATCCGCATCCATAACTGGGGCGAGCACCCGAACCACTTCCTCTGCTCGAAGGGGCTCTCGACCCTGCAACGCCTCTACAACCCGAATCGTTTGCTCTACCCCATGAAGCGCACGAATCCCAAGGGATCGAAAGACCCGGGTTGGGTGCGCATCGGCTGGGACGAAGCGATTCGCACGATCGCCGAAAACCTCACGCGCATCAAGGAAAAGGACGGCGCCGACAAGGTGCTCTTCTATTGCGGCGACCCGAAAGAACCCCGTCCTCCCGTCATGCGTCTTGCGCGCTACTTCGGCTCGCCCAACTACGCATGCGAAAGTTCTGCAGCCTGCAACCTCGCCTACGTGCACGCGCTCGAACTCACCTGGGGGTGGGAAATCGCGGGCGGTCCGAGCCCGAAGACGAAGTGCCTGATGATCGTCGGCAAGAACGGTTCCTGGTCCTCGCCCCACGGGTTCTTCAAAGGCCTTCTCGCCCAGAAGGCTCGCGGCATGAAGCTTATCGTCGTCGATCCGCGACGCACGAAGGTCGCCGAACAGGCGGACATCCATCTGCAGTTGCGTCCGGGCACGGACGGGGCGCTCGCCTGGGGCATGATTCGCGTGCTCGTCAAGGAAGGTCTCGTCAACAAGCCCTTCGTTGACAAATGGTGTTCGGGTTACGAAGAAGTCGTCAAATACTGCGAAACCTTCACGCCCGAATACGTCGAAAAGGAAACGGGCGTCAAAGCGGAACTCGTCGTGGAGGCCGCGCGCATGTTCGCCGACGGTCCTTCGGGCATGATGCTCCCCGGTCAGTCGATCCCGCACCAGCACAACGGCTGCAACAACGTGCGTGCGATGTCGCTCCTGATGGCGCTCACGGGTTGGGTGGACGTTCCGGGCGCTTCGAGCTTTGCCAATTGGCCCGAAGACTACATCCGCTGGGACGAAGGCTACACGCGGAGCTTTATCGATCAGAAGTGGTTCAATCAACCTGAAAACAAGAAGATCCGCATCGACCGCGAGTTCGCGCCGGTCTGGAACGAAATGCAGGTCCTTTGCAGCCCCAACATGCTTCCCGAAATGGTCAAAGCGGGACGCATCAAGGCCTTCTGCGGCTGGGGCGCGAACCTTCTCATTTGGCCTTCGCCCGCCGAATATCAGGAAGCGGTCCGGAACCTCGAATTCTCGTTTGCGACGGACTACTTCTACCGCGACGAAACCCACCACGACATGGACCTCGTGCTCCCCGCCGCGATGAATTTCGAGCGCCATGCGCCGTTCGGAGTCCACGGCCGTGCCGTCTCCGTGCGCACCCCGGTGAAGCCCCTCGGCGAAGCGTGGGAAGACTGGAAGATCGCGCTCACGATCGGGTCGGTTCTCTGCGGCGAAGAGCTCTTCTTCGGCGGCGATCCCGTGAAGGCGTGCGACTCGATCCTCAACGGTTGGGGGACGAGCTATGCCGAGCGGCAAAAGATGCTTCCCGCCGTGAAGGTCTGCGAATGGTTCCCGCCTCAGCAGACGGAAAAGTACGCGAAGGGCACCCTGCGCTACGACGGAAAGCCCGGTTTCCGCACCCCGACGGGCAAGATCGAGCTCGTCTCGACCGTGCAGGCCAAACACGGCTTCCCGGGCCTTCCCGAGTACGTCCCCGCGCCGCAGCCCGACGCGAAATGGCCTTTGAAGCTTGTGAACGGCACGCGCCGCGCCTACATCACGCATTCGAAGACCCGTTCGGACCAGCCCTACCTTCTTGAAATCGAACCCGAGTCGACGGTCAACATCCATCCGAAGGATGCCGAACGTCGCGGCATTCGCGAAGGGGACCGCATCTGGATCACCTCGCCCTACTACAAGGGCAAGGTCCGCGCCGTGGCGCGCGTCACGATTCTCGCGCGCGAAGGCATCGTCGACGCGCAGTACGGCTGGCGGGGCGATCAGGAAACGCAGGTCCTCATTCCGCGCAAGAACTGGGACCCGATTTCGGGCTATCCCGCCTTCAACGACGTGTGCGTCGAAATCACGAAGGCCTGACGGGAGGGAATCATGAGCAAATTCGGCATCATCGTCGACATCGACAAGTGTGTGGGCTGTCACGCCTGCGCGATCGCGTGCAAGGAAGAAAATCAGGTCGCGCCCGGGATCTTCTACGAACGCGTGCACCGGAGCGAAAACGTCGCCGCGAACGTCGTCAACTACTTCCGCGTCTCCTGCATGCATTGCGACAATCCCGCATGCATGAAGGTCTGCCCGGCAAAAGCGATTTCAAAGGGCCCCGCGGGCGAAGTGCTCGTCGACGCGAAAAAGTGCATCGGTTGCAAGATGTGCCTTGCCGCCTGCCCCTACGGCGCTCCGCAATTCAACACCGAAGGCCGTACGAGCTACTTCGGCGACAAGGTGCCGCTCGTCGAGCGGCCGCTTGAAGCCTGGCAGCATCACCCGGCGGGCAAAGCCGAGCACTGCACGCTCTGCACGCATCGGACCTCCAAGGGCGGGATCCCCGCTTGCGTCGAAGTGTGCGGGATCGGCGCCCTCACCTTCGTCGACTACGAGAATCCGACCGAGGCCGCGAAGGCCCTGATCGCGAAGGCGCGCCCCATGAACGCCGCCGCGGGAACGGAACCGAAAATCCGCTACATCGCCAAGAATATGGACGTCGAAGCCTTCGAGCCCAAGGTCTGACAACTCGGCAGCACATCCTCCGCCGCCGGTTCCGTTCGGGGACGCGAGTTCGCTCGAGCGTCGTCGCATCGGAACCGGCTGTTCGAGGTTTCCGTGAAACACCCTAAATAAAAACCCCGCTCGTGCGGGGTTTTCTTTTGTTCGTTTCCGTTGACGGAAGCCCTTCCGGAACACCGTCCGTCGGACTCCCGATCTCAAAACTCGTTCGGGGCGCACTCGACACGCGCGCACGACACTCAGCGTTCGTCCTGCAGCCGATCGAGCGTTTTCAGGAAGCCCTCCGCCACCGTGCGGTAGATCCGCGCGTCGGGGCGCTTCGCAAGCTGCGCCGCCACGGCAGGCACCCACTTGGCGGGGTGATTCGCCGCAAAGGCGCGCGCCGCACCCCAGGCGCCCTTTTCAATCGAAACCGCGAGGAATGCGGCCGTCATGCCGAGGTGGTCGTCGGGAATGCCCGAGTCGGGCGGAACCGCCAGACCCGCCGCCGCATAAGCGCGACGGCACTCGAACTGCGCTTCCTGACACACAAGCCGCAGGGGACTCGTCCAGGCACTCTCGCAGAGCGACACCGTCTCCGGACCCACGCCGAGAAAGAGCCGCGCGTATTCCTTTTGGAGTTCGGCGGAACTCAAGGGAAAAGGCGGCTTCAATCCGAGCACGTCGACGAGACGTTGCAGTCCCTCGACCGCTCCCTCGGTTTCGGGCTTGAGCCAAAGCACCGCAAACGTATTGAAAAGCTCGACGAAAGGCGTCGGAGCACCGGATCGGTCGGGAGCCGTCGGCTCGGACTGCGCGCTGGTCATAGTATTATCCTTCGTGTTTTCCATTTTGTCCCGCGACTACGCTTCGTCGCTTTCGGCGTCGGCTCGAATTCGCGGACCCGGAGAGCATTGTTTTCGGAGCCGCCGCGCTCGGGTGCGGCCGCTCCGACTCTCCGCTTTCATGCTACTCCCCGAATCACCGCGGCGCATGCGAATCTCCCCGACCCGCCTCGGGATATTCCCGTATACCGACCGAACGATCATGCCTTCTTCTGCCTTTACCCCCGAACCCGATCCCGTCTTCGACGGTCTCCCCTTTTGTCTTCCCGAAGGAAAACGCCTCCTCTTTGTGAGCGGTATCGATACGGACGCGGGGAAAAGCGTGGCGACGGGCTTTTACGCCCGCGAGCAGTTGCGTGCGGGCGTGCGCGTGACGACGCAAAAGTTCATCCAGACGGGTGCGGTCGGCGGTTCGATCGACGTTCGGTTGCACCGTCGCATCATGGGGATCGGCGAAACCCCCGAAGACCGTGCGGGTACGACCGCACCCGTCGTGCTCCCCCTGCCCGCCTCCCCGCACCTTGCGGCGGAAGTTGCGGGCGTCACGATCGACTTCGGACGCATTGCGGCCGCATCGCGCACGCTCCTTGAAACGTATGACGAAGTGTTGCTCGAAGGCGCGGGCGGCCTCATGGTGCCCCTCACCCGTCGACACCTCACGATCGATTGGCTCCAAAAGAGCGGATTGCCGCTTCTTTTTGTCACGAACACGAAGCTCGGAAGCATCAACCATACCCTCCTGGCGCTCGAAGCCGTGGAGCGCCGCGGCATTGCGCTTGCAGTCCTTCTTGTGAACGCCTGGCCGGGCGACATCGAGCCGATTGCAAGCGACAACGAGCGCTTCGTGACCGACTACGTGCGGGAGCACTTCCCCGAGGCGCGCATCCTCACCGTGCCGAAGTTCGAGCCCGAAGCTCTCGCAGACCGATCCGAGGGTTTCTGAATCGCTCGAACCGGACATGAAAACCCCCGCGGGTGCAAACCTCGCGGGGGTTTTCTACGTTCGAACTTCGAGTGCTTCAAGCGCCTCACGGGTTCCGAGGATCCGCACAGAGGCGCTCAACGGCGCCGGAACCGCGCTCAGCAGCCTTTCTTCAGCGCGGCGATCAAGGTGTCGATCGCCTCTTCCGTCGTCGCCCAGGAGGTGACGAAGCGGCAGAGCGCGCGACCGTTCGCATCGCGGTGCCAGACTGCAAAGGAGAAATCCTTCGAGAGAGTCTTTTCTTCTTCGGCCGAAAGGTAGACGAAGATCTGATTGGTCGGCGTATCGATGAAGAGCGTGTGGCCCGTTTCAATGAGAGCGAGCTTCAATTTCTGCGCGAGACGGACGCCGTGAGCGCACGCGCGCTCGTAGGTGCCGTTTTCCATCAGGGTCGCGAACTGAAGCCCGAGAAGACGCCCCTTTGCGAGCACTGCCCCGTTTTGCTTCATCGTCGTGAAGAAGCGCGGCAGGCGCTTCGGGTCACGGATCACGACCGCTTCGCCGAAGAGCGCGCCGCACTTCGTGCCGCCGATGTAGAAGACGTCCGTCAGCGCGGCGATGTCCGCGAGCGTCACGTCGGTGCCTTCGGCCGCGAGGCCGTAGCCCAGACGGGCCCCGTCGAGAAAGAGCGGAAGGCCGTATTCGTCGCACGCTTCGCGGATCGATTCGAGTTCGGCCTTTGTATAGAGTGTCCCGTGTTCGGTCGGGTGGGAGATGTAGACGAGGCCGGGTTCCACGGCGTGTTCGCGGCTGTCGTCGGCGAGGTACGCGCGCATGCACGCGCGCACGGATTCGCCCGAAATCTTCCCGTCCTTCTGCGGAACGACGAGCACCTTGTGGCCCTTCGATTCGACGGCCCCAGCTTCGTGCCCGGTGATGTGGCCCGAGGCGGGTGAGATCACCCCCTGGTATTCCTCGAGGAGCGCATGGATCACGATCGAATTCGTCTGCGTGCCGCCCACGAAGAAGTGCACGGCCGCATCGGGCGCGGCACAGGCCTCGCGAATGAGGCGGCGGGCTTCTTCGCAGTAGTCGTCCTTGCCGTAACCCGGCGTCGACTCGAGATTGGTGGCGGTGAGACGTTCGATGATTTCGGGAATGGCCCCTTCCTGGTAGTCGCACGCGAATCGAAGCATGGGAGTGTTCCTTCTTGACGTTGTTTCGTATTTTCGAGAGGTAGACGGCCGCGCAAACCCGGAGCGTCTCTGCGGGCAGTCGGGGACCCGCCCGCACGGTTCGCGTGCCGTAAAGGGTCGATTCTACGCTTCGCGCGCCGCGATTCGCATTCCGAAGGCGGACAAAATTGCGTGACAAAAGTCAAGAAAAAACCGCTCCGGCCTCTCCGGCCGAAGCGGTTTCCCCTTTTTTGCCTGTTTTCAATACCCTCTTGAGGCCGATTTCCTTCGGCGTTGCCCGGTTTCGCTCGATTGCATCCGAAGTAGACGCGGCAACAACCGAGCGAACCGAGCAGGCGGAATCTCTCGGATCAGAAGAGAATCGGCTCGAAGTACCCCGCAAAGAGGACCGAAGCGCGCAGGGCCAGAGCCCCGAGGATCGCGCAGAGGCCGCCGACAAGAGCCGCCGTGTGGTTCTTCACGCAGGAAAGGAGCATCGGAACGACGATCCCGACGCCGACCGCACCCGCCCAGAAGAGAGTCGAGGCGTCGCCCGAGACAAGGCTCCGAGCGCCCGCGACCGACCCCGGCGTCCCCTGGAAGGCGACGTGAACGAAGGCGAAGAGAACGAATGCTTCGCCGAGGTGCACGATCGTGGCGGCGGTCGGCACCCAACGACGTTCCCCGCCTTCCAGGCACCGGGACGCGGTCATGACTTCGACCGTACCGAGCGCGCAGGCAAGGCCCGAGAAAATCCAGAGGATCGGGAGCGCGCCCGTCGTCCAGAGCGGAACGCCCACGGCCTGCGTGAGGAGGAACCCGGAATAGGCGGTCGCCGCCACGCCCAGGACCGCGTCGAAGAGGAACATCCCCTTCGACTCGGCGCAGGAGGAGACTTCGCCCGCCTTCTCGGCGCGCCGCATCACCCAAGCCTGCAGGATCGTGACGACGCAGAGCACCGCCAGGATGCAGATCCCGATGAACATCCAGCTCGTGAAGTTGAACTTCCATTCGACGAGGGCGTTGATCGCCGCCATCGGAAGATTCAGCATGCGCGCCAAGTGCGAGACGACGAGAAGCGTCCCCGCGAGCGCCGCCGCCGTCGAGAGGTAGTGCAAACGGCGCGACTTCAGCCAGTAGTTCACCGTCAGGCTCATCCCCGAGAGACCCACGAACCAGAGGAAGAAGGCGATCGTCCACCCCCAGTGGCTCGTTGCGGCCTGCCGGGTCAATTCCATGTATTCATATGTCATTTGCTCACCACCACGAAGAAGTTGGGCTTCGTACCCTTTTCGGGGAGAAGCTTTTCAGACTTGACCGCGCGAAGCTTCCGCGAGATCGGGCTTTCGGGATCCGAAACGTCCCCGAACATGCGGGCGTGCACGGGGCACGCGGCAACGCACGCGGGGTCTTTGCCCGCCTTGACAAGTTCGAGGCACCCTTCCCCCATGCACTTCATCGGCAACCCCGTGTCGGGGTGCGACCAGCGAACGTCGTAGGGGCAGGACGCGACGCAATAGTTGCAACCGACGCAACGCGAGGGATCCGTCTTCACGAGGCCCGTTTCGGGGTCGTGATAGTTCGCCCCGAAGGGACACGTCGAAATGCAGGGCGCGTTTTCGCACTGCTGACACTGCACGAGGATCTGCACCGGGCGACGCGCGCGCTCGACCGTAATCTTGCGAATGTTCGACGGGAGCCAATTCCAGCCGGCCACTTCGCCGTTGAGCATCTCGGGATAATTCGTCTGCGTGCAGGCGAGGATGCAGGCCGAGCACCCGACGCACTGCGTGGCGTCGAAGAGATGCGCGAGCTTTTTCTGTGTTTTTTCCGTCATTGTCGAATCTCCTTCGAGTCGCTCAGGCTTTCACGGGCGTGACGCGCACGGACACGTTGTTGGCCATGTTCCCGCACGAGACCTGGTTGTAGCCCGTGGCGAACCAGTGCGTATTGATGCCTTCGCGCGCCCATTCGTATTCGGGGAGGAGAACCTTGGTGCGAACACCGCCCGAGAAGCCGTGCGAGAACAAGACGCCCGGCATCACGCGGTTCGTCACGGTCACCTTCGTACGCCCCTTGACGCCGTTATCGATCCCTTCGACTTCGACCGTGTCGCCCGTTTCGATCCCGAGCCGTTCGGCATCGACCGGATTCATCCAGAGCGTGCGGTCGCCCAAGAACTTCGTCGGCCACGTAAAGATGCAGGTACCCGCATTGGTGGCACCGTCCTTGCCCGAAGCGATGATGAACTCGTTCGAGCGGGGTTTCGGTTGCGTGTAGGCCTTCGTCGTGTAGTATTCGGGCAGAGGCTGAATGCCCTTTGCGGACGGAACCGTCAAGGCGTAGAAGGAAATGAGTTCGGCCTTGCCCGTAGGCGTCGTGAAGGGACGTTTGTAGGGAACCTGTTCGTAGACCTTCGCGGTCGTTTGCGACCAGCCTTCGCTTTCGACTTCCGCCGCGATGCGGTCGCCTTCGCCGGGCTTCGCGGCGTTTTTCGCTGCGATGAAGCCCGCCCAGGCGCGGTCCATGATGCCCTTATTCCACCAGGCCTTCCAGCCGGCGCGGTCCTTGATTTCCTCGGTGTAGCCCACGCGCGCCGCCTTTTCGGGGTCGATGCGGCGCAGGATTTCGAGGAACTGCCAGATGTCGTGGCGCGCTTCGCACCCTTCGGGCGGATCGATTTCCGCGTCCGACTTCTGCACGTTGCCGTTCAAAGCATAGTTGACGCCGAGGTACTCGTGGTTTTCGAGGAAGAACGTGGACGGCAGCACGTAGTCCGCCCAGTCGTTCGATTCGACGGGCATGAGGTCCTGCGAGACGATGAGATCGAGCGACTTGAAGGCTTCGATCAACCGGGCCGAATTCGCTTCGCGGTGGAACATGTCGCAGCCCGTCATGAAGAGGGCTTTGATGGGATACGGGTCGCCCTTCAGCATGGCGGGGAAGGCGGACGAAAGCGTGCCGATACCTTCCGGGAAGTACTTCTTGTCCAAAGGCTTCTCACCCGTGTAGTCCCAGGTGACGCCCGTCGGGCCCGTGCGCTTCTTGCCCGCCGCTTTGATGCCGGGGCCGCCGAAGCCGCCGCCCGCGGTGAAGACGAGACCGCCTTTACGGTCCATGCGACCCGTGAAGAAGTTGATCACGTTCATCATGGCGTAGCATTCGACGTCGTTGGCGTTTCGGGACGAATACCACCCGTCGTCGCAGACGCCCTTCTTCGTGAAGAAGTCGCGTGCCGTTCGCTCGATCGTCGCCGCGGGAATCCCCGTGATGGAGGACGCGGCTTCGGGCGTGTATTTGTCGTTCGTGTGACAGAAGAGCACGTAGACGGTCTGGGCGTGGACGTCGCCCTTCAGGGTCGTGACGGAGCCTTCCCAATTGAGGTCGAGCTTGCGGGTCGGGTCTTCGTCAAAACCCGTGGGAGCGCCCTTGTCGTTCAAAATCGGGCCCTGAAGCACCTTTTCGCCCGTCGTTGCGTCGACGACGAGAAACTTGCGGCTCGAGCCCCCTTCGACGAGGTCCGCTTCCGTAATCGGCATCATGTCGTCGCGCACGAGGTAGGCGGCGTTCGTCCAGCGTTCGATCCAGTTGAGGTCGACAAGCCCTTCGCGGCGCCCCACCAAAATGAGGCTGTGAAGGAACGCGGCGTCCGTGCCCGGCTTGATCGGGATCCATTCGCTTCCCGCAAAGCCCGGTTCCGGCATGCGCGGATCGACAAAGACGATCCGACCGCCCCGTTCGCGGTTCGCGGCCATCGTCGACTGCACGCCGATCGCGCACGAGACCGTACGGCCGACCAACATCAGGTAGTCGGCATTGGCGTAGTCGGGTTCGACGAGACCGAGCCCGGAGAAACTCGGACCGAAAACCATGCGGCGCCCGAGGGTCGAAGCGCTGTTGCAGGTCGCCGAATGGTTGATGACGTTCCCCGTGCCGAAGGGCGCGGCGAACCAGTTCTGGTAGCCCGTGAAGTTGTGGCTCGTGAGGCACACGGCCCGCTCGCCGTACTCGGCCGCAATGGCCTTCACCTTGGCGGCGATTTCATCGAGCGCCTGATCCCAGGAAATTTCTTCGAACTTCCCTTCCCCGCGCTCGCCCGTGCGCTTCAGGGGCTTCCTGATGCGCATCGGGTGGTTCCAGAGCCACATCGTCTGCGCGCCGCGACCGCAGTAACCGCGCTGCGGATGGTCGGGATTGGGCATGATGCGAACCGTTGACTGCGACACGGGCACGCCCTTTTTCTTCATGGCGATCAACCCGCAGCGCGCACCGCACATGCAGCAGGCCAAGGGTTTCGCTTCCCAGCCTTCCGCCTGAAGGCGCTCGATTTCGGCTCGCACGGGCGTCATCGAGAAGCCGAGCGCTCCCGCACCCGCAGCGGCCGCTGCGCCTCCGATGAGCGTACGACGCGAGATGGTCGGCGCGCTCGACGGAACATTCGTTGTTTTTTCGTGTTCGGACATGAGTCTCCTCCTCATCGGATCGCCGCCCGTTGAGTCCGACCGATGTCGGCGGGGTGTTCCAACGAGCGACCTCGAGGTTCCTTTAACGGCTGCGGCCGAACCCATCCGAAAAAACAGCATCGACCGTACCGCAAAACGAAGCCTATCGAACCCGTCCCCTTTATTGGAATGGGGTTTTCCGTACGTGTCGCACCACCGCCATTCCTTTTAAGAATATCGGCACGTTCCCCGTATTTCGGGAAGAAAACGGAAAACCGACCTTAAGGACTTCGGTCAACATCCGTTTATTCGGCACAATGGATCAACGTGCAAAAAGAGATTTCCGAAGTCCTCCGAACGATCCTCGGGTTAAGCCCTACGCCATTACCTGAGAAGATCCGAAGACGTGCGTTGTGCCTTTGTCTATCCGCCGATAGAGAGGTTCTTGCCTCGATCGCCTCAAATCCATACGCGCAGTAGGGAAAAGAGGAAAGCCGAGTGATCGGACAGGAAACGAGCAAGGCGTTTTCGGGCGTGAAAGCATGAGGGGAATGTCCTACCACCCGATCGGACGGGTGGCAAGGACCGGCAAGCAAAGCTTTCGAGGTTCGTCAGGCTTCGGAGGACGCCTCGGGACGAACCCGCACAATTTAAGTAGAATGTCGAAACCCGTGCGGCAGGAAGCCGCACCGCCTTCGTCCGAAGAAAAGCCGAAGAGCTTCCCCGACGCGATCGAAAAACGCACGACGAAGTTCGAAGGCTTTCCGTTTTCGGAAGCCTCTGCGCCCAAGCGCGGCCCTCGGACGGCGGGCTTTCCCGTTTGCCATAACGTCTCTCTAGAAGAAAGGATCCCAACGTGTCCGCTCTCATTCTCGGTCATAAGAACCCCGACTCCGACAGCATCATTTCCGCCATCGTCTGCGCGGACCTCTACACGAAGCGCGGTCTCGACGTCACGCCCGCCGCTCAGGGCGAACCCGCTCCCGAAACGCGCTTCATCCTCGAGCGCTTCGGCCTCAAGGCTCCCGAAATCGTGACGAGCGTCGCCGGTCGCGACGTCTACCTCGTCGACTACTCCGACAAGGCCCAGGCCCCCGCGGACATCGATCAGGCGAATCTGAAGGGGATCGTCGACCACCACAAGCTCGGCGACCTCACCTCGACCTCCCCGATCGAATGCGTGATCTGGACGGTGGGTTGCACGAACACGCTTTTGAAGCGCATGTACGACTACATGGGCTTTGAAATCCCCGCCAACCTCGCGGGTGCCATGCTCTGCGCGATCCTCTCCGACACGGTGATCTTCAAGTCCCCGACCTGCACCGAACTCGACCGTCAGGCCGCGAAAGAACTCGCCGAAATCGCCGGCATCGCCGACATCGAAGCCCTCGGCATGGAACTCTTCACGGCGAAATCCTGCGTCGCCGGCGCCGAACCGCGCTCCCTCATCTTCCGCGACTTCAAGGACTTCAACATGTCGGGCTCGAAGGTCGGCGTCGGCCAGCTCGAACTCGTCGACCTCAAGCTCGTCGACGACATGATGCCCGCCCTCGAAGCCGAACTCGCCCGCGTGAAGTCCGAAGAAGGTCGCCACTCCGCCCTTCTGCTCCTCACGGACATCATGAAGGAAGGGTCGCTCCTTCTCATGGTCTCGGACGATCCCGCCCGCATCGCGAAGGCCTTCGGCAAGGAACTCGGCAGCGAACACCTGTGGCTCGACGGCGTCATGAGCCGCAAGAAGCAGGTTGTGCCCGCCCTCGAAGCCGCCTTCAAGGCCTGATTGATCAGATTGGGCTGAAATACCGGAGGGCACCGGGACGGCTTTGTACAACGTTCGACACCGAGCGTTTCGAGCCGCCCGAAGCCCGAAAGAAAAGCTCCCGACGGATTTCGTCCGCGGGAGCTTTTTCTTGCCGAGACCTTTGAAGAGCCTCCAAACCTTTTCTCGAACCTGTTTTCCGACGGCTTTCGAAAAAACGGCTTTTGAGGAATAAGAGCGCCCGATCGGGCGACTCTTCTTCGGATCCGGGCGGGATTCGCTCGGATCCGCTCTCGTGTCGGTTTGAGCCGCGCTTTACGACTTCGCCGCCTCGCGCTTCAGGAGGTCGCGGATTTCGCGCAGGAGCTCGAGCTCTTCGGCACTCGCCTTCGTCGTGGCGGCTTCCTTCGCAAGGGCTTCTTCGCGTGCCTTCGCTTCGGTGGCGGCACGGGCTTCTTCTTCGGCCTTCTTCGCGACGGCGTCGGCCGCGGCCTTGTCGCTTTCAAGCTTGCTCAGGACGCGCTTGGCCTCCGCCTCGATGCGGCCGCGTGCACCCGTCACGATCTTCACGAGCCAGAAGACGACGAAAGCCAAAAGCAGGAACTGCACGACCGCCGTCAGGAAGGCGCCGTAGCCGAACACCGTGGCACCCGCCTTGGTGAGGGCTTCGTAGGTGCGAGGACCGTCGTACCCCGGAACTTCCTTCAGCACGATGAAGAGATTCGTGAAGTCCGGACGACCGACGAGAACACCGAGGATCGGGTTGACGATGTCCTTGACGAGGCTGTTCACAATGTTGGTGAACGACGCCCCGATGATCACGGCGACCGCCAGGTCGAGCACGTTGCCGCGAGAGATGAATTTTTCAAATTCGGAAAGAAAATTGCGCATGGAAAGTAGTCCTCGGGAATGCCGAAACCGGGGATGGCGCTTTTCGGGGCGGCGCGAACTCTTTTCCTTTGGTTTGAGATCTGCGACACGCGAAAAAGCGTCGGACGAAAAAATGTCCGAAAAATTACAAGAGACCCGAATCCTACACGAAAATCGCCCGTTCGGGTGGGAAAAAGCCTGAGCGGAATTGCCGGAAGGATTGCTCTCTTTCGTACTCCCACAGGCGAAGGTCAGAAGTCGGGCTTGCGGTTCGGAGCGTTCTTGTCGACGCGCGCGGGAAGGAGCGGCCGGAAGCGCGCAAGCAACGCCTCCTTCTCCTCGGCGCTCGCGCGGTAGGATTCGCGGATCTTTCTTACAGCCCGCCGCGCCGTGAGGGGGTCGATCTTTTCGGACCGCACAAGCGCTTCGAGAAAATCCGCAGCCCCCGCGGGGTCCACCACGGAGAGCACTTGGTGGCACCAGGCCCAACCCATCGAGCCGTAATAGGTCGTACGGGCGACGGCAAGGGGTCGTTCGTCCGCCATCAGATCGCGCACCCGGTCGAGCCAGTCCGCGTGCGCGTAGTGCGCGAGCACGAGTACGAACCCGACCCGTGTCGGCCAGAGCGCCCGCTCGGGGGCATTGATCGTATCGGGCGTTTCACCCGCACGACGACAAAGCGACGCGACGAAGTCGAACGCCTCTTCGCGGTGCGAACGCACCTCGTGAAACCCGGTCGCGAAGGTATCGCAAATCGCCCAGTTGGTGACCGCCGGCAGGAACCGTTCCGCAAGCTCCAGCTTTGCGCCGAAGTCCCGCGTCGGAAGGCCGCAGACGACAAGCCCCGCAACGAGCGCCGTTTCGTGCACGACCAACCGACCCGGGCGGAGCGCCTCCTCCAGAAAGTCGTCCGCACTGCCCGACCTCAGAATTTCTTTCGCCGCACTCCGTACGACACCCATCGGAACGCCCAAACGGTTTTCCACCCCGGGGAGTTGTGCCCCGACGGTGGCGAAATAACTCGGATGAGCGGCGGCGGAAAGCCTGAGCGTGAGTGCGTCGAGAAGATCCATACAGATAATTCCGAAAAGTTGCGGGTATGACGAAAGAAATGCCTCTATTTGTAGCACGCGGCTCGAAACCTTGTGCAGTAAACGCCGATCCGAGCGGACGGAGTTGCTAGCGAGGGAAAAAAATGAGAGCAAAAATCAACTAAAATCAATACATTGCAACTCCCGATCGCCATCATGTCGCCCTCGATTTCTTCTTCCGCTCCCTCATCCGCCGTCGGATCTACAGCCGGTTCGACGCCCGGAGACGCCGCTCCGACCCCACTCTCCGCACGCCTCGGCGCTCACGCCCTCGCCTTTTTCGTGGCCGTTCTCTTCGGCCTCACGTTCATCTCCACGAAATGGCTCTACGGCTTCGGCATGGGACCCTTTGCGGTCCTGATGTGGCGCAGTCTCCTCGCCTACGGCTTTTTGCTTCTCATCGCACCGAAAAACATCTGGAGCGGGAACCTCCGCGACGAACTCCGCATCGCCGCGCTCGGGATCGTCTCCGCGACGCTCTACCTCGGGCTTCAGAACCTCGCCATTGCTTGGGCGCCCGCATCGAGCGTGAGCGTCGTCGCCTCGACCGCTCCCCTCATGACGGCGCTTCTCGCCCTCGTATGGCTGCGAGCCTTCCGCATGCACTGGAAGTCGGCGCTCGGGCTCTGTTCGGCCGCGACCGGCCTTTGCCTCGTCCTCTTCGATTCCGCGGCCATGCAGGACCTGCCGCTCGCGGGTTACTGGCTCGCGCTCGGTTCCGCCCTCGGGTGGGGGCTCTACTCGATGATCCTGCGCACGGTCGCCGACCGCCCGATTCTCTTCGTCGCGCGCAAAGCAACGGGCTACGGGATGATTGCGTTGCTGCCCTTTTTCCTTCTCGAAGAACCGACCGAAGTCTCGGTGCTTCTTGAACCCGTCGTGATCGCGAACCTCCTCTTCCTCGCGGTCGGGGCGACGGCGCTCTCCTTCATGCTCTGGCACAAGGCCGTGCGCGTTCTCGGCACGCAGGGCGCTTCCCCGTGGCTCTACACGAGTCCGTTCGTGACCGTGACCGCGGGGCTCGCATTTTTCAACGAAACGATGTCTTTCGTGGGCCTCATGGGCGCCGCCATGATTCTCTGCGGCGTCTACATCGCACAGACGGGGCTTGCAAAAATCGCCTTCGAAATCTCGCGGCGCGCTTGATTTTCCCGACGCACCTCAACAGAAATTCCACCCCGGTCGGAACGCCCGATCGGGGTGTTTTTTTGTTTGTCCGACTTGATCGAACCGGTTTGCATTAGGGGTACCGACTCGCCCTATTCTCGCCCCTTCCGCTTTCTCGCCTTCAATCCAAGCGTTTGTACCGATTCGCCGAACACGTCGTTCGATTATGGTGATCCATATCAGCCGACCATTCCGAGCCGGCATCGGAGGAAAAGCTCATGCAATCCAAACGTCTCATCTGCGCTTTCACGTCCGCACTCGCGGCACTCGCCACGGGCGTCGTCTTCGCGCAAGAACCCGCTCAAAAGGCGCCGTCGACGTTCAAGCCCGGCACCTACACCGCCACGGTCACCGGGCACAATGCGCCGCTCACCGTGACCGTTACGCTTACGAAGGATAGGATCGAGAGCATCGACACCTCGAAGAACCTCGAAACGATCGGGGTCGGTCGGGTGGCGTTGCAGCTCATGACCGACAAAATTCTCAATTACCAGTCGCTCGGCGTCGACGCGATCACGGGCGCCACGGTGTCGAGTTCGGCCCTCTACGCGGGCGTGAAGCAATGTCTTGAAGAGGCCGGCGCCGACATGGCGGCCATGACAAAGAAAGTTGAACAACACCCGGCGGGCGAAGCCGTCAAGAACGCCGACGTGGTGGTCGTGGGCGGCGGCGGTGCGGGTCTCGCCGCGGCCATCGCCGCACATCAGGCGGGCGCTCGGAAGGTGATCGTTCTCGAGAAGCTCGGCTTCTTGGGCGGTTCCACCAACGTGAGCGAAGGCGCGCTCAATGCCGTCGACCCCGCACGTCAGTCGAAACAAGGCATTGAAGACAGCATCGAAAAGTTCCGCACGCAGACGCTCAAGGGCGGTCACGACAAGGGTGACCCCGAGCTCGTTGCATACCTGACGGAAAACGCCTTGGGGTCGGTCGAATGGCTGGAAAGCTTGGGCGTGAAATTCAAGGACGAAATCGGGACGGCCACGGGTGCCCTCTGGCAACGCAGTCACTACCCGGCCACACCTTCGGGCAATACCTACATCCGCAGCTTTGAAGAAGTGATCGCCAAGTCGGGCGGCGCCATCGAGGTGCTCACGGACACGTCCGCAACGGACCTCATCGAGGCCGAAGGGCGCATTGCGGGCGTCAAGGCGAAACACTTCGGGCAGAATCTGACGCTCAACGCCAAAGACGGCGTCGTGATTGCCACGGGCGGGTTCGGCGCGAACGTCAAGCTCCGCCAGGAGGTCAATACGGGCGTGTGGAAATCCGTGACGCTTGACAACACGATCGGTTGCACGAATCTTCAGAAGGCGGCACAAGGCGACGGTTTGAAACTCGCTCAGAAGTACGGCGCGGCGCTTATCGGGCTCGACGACATTCAGTTGCATCCTTGCGGGACGCCGGGCACGGGGTTGATGGAAAATATCCGCACCTCGGGTCGCAATCGCATCTTCGTCAACAACGCGGGCGATCGCTTTGTCAATGAAGGGGCCGCGCGCGACGTGCTCGCAGGTGCGATCTTCAAGCAGCCGGAAAGCACCTACTGGGTGATCGTCAACAAGGTCCGTTATCCTTCGCGCGACTGGGTTGACGCGAACGGCGCAACGATTCGCGACATGGTCGCGCTCGGCGCGGTCGTCGAAGCTCCGACGCTCGACGAATTGGCGCAGAAGACCGGCATGGATCCCGCCAAGCTCAAGGCAAGCGTCGACGGCTACAACAGCGTCGTCGAAAAGAAAGCAAAGGATCCCTTCGGGTTTGTTGCCGACAACAAGGCCGACACCACGTTGACCGAAGGTCCCTGGTACGCCTGCAAGAAGGTTCCGACGGTGCACCACACCATGGGCGGCATCAAGATCAACACGAACGCTCAGGTGGTCGGGACCGACGGCAAGGTGATTCCGGGCCTTTACGCCGCGGGTGAAGTCACGGGCGGGATCCACGGGTCGAACCGCTTGGGCGGCAACGCCATTGCGGACGTCATGACCTTCGGCCGCACGGCGGGCACGAACGTTGTCAAAATGAAGTGAGCCCATATCGGCGACGCACCGAGCGTCGCCGCACACAACAACGCCCCCGAACGTTTCGAACTTTCGAACGATCGGGGGCTTTTTTTTCTCGGGCTTAACCGAGAAGGCACTCTGCGATGCGCGGTTACGATGCGGCGAGCGAGCCGCTCTCCCGCAAAGCCTGCAAGGCTGCGGACTCGACCGACGCCGGCACCTCGGGGAGTCGGATTTCGTCGTTCTTCGAGTAAAGGTAGTCGTTCACGATGTGCTCGGCGGGAGGCTCGTACCACGTGCCGTCGGGAAGACGCACGGAGGTTTCCTTCAAGCGCGAGGTCGTGGCGCCGCACGTCCAGAGCTTGTAGTTGCGCATCTGGTAGCAAAGGCACGTCTTTCCCTCGATGGACGGGGCCTTCTCGTCGGGATTCGCCTCGACCGCTTCGCGGTAGCTCTTCAAGTAGGAGCAGTCGCCGCGCTCCAGGAGGTAACCGTAGGCCTCGCACTGGGGCTTCACGTTCGAGCCGATGGCGGGCGACTGTTGCAACATGCGCATGGGGTAGCCCGTGGGCGAGATGCCGTTCACGACGACGTCCTCGGCTTGCGCGTTGAAGTAGCGTTGCTTCACGTCGTGGGGAAGCCCCGACTCTTTTGCGACCGTAAAGCGGGTTGCAACCTGTACGCCCGCACAGCCCCTCTGAAGGAGCCGCACGCCGTCCGTCCCCGTAAAGACGCCGCCCCCGGCAATCACCGGAATGGAAAGCTTCTGCGCCTTGATAAAGGCCAGCACCTCGTCGACAATCGTCCCGAGATTCGACTCCGACCAGTTCGTGAGCCCGAACCCCAGATGTCCGCCAGCCAAGGGCCCCTCCACCACCACGAAATCGGGAAGACGCCCGGTCTTGGCGGTACGGCGAAGGAAAATGTTCAAAGCACGCACGCTCGAAACGACGATCCCGAGCTTTGCGTCGTGAAAGCGCGGGTGCTCCGCCATCATGGCAAAAGACGACGTGTGGAGGCCCGCCGACAAGCTGATCCCGTCGATCCCGCCGTCAAGCGCCGCCGTGAGGCGCGCCTTCAAGGTCGTGAACGCGTCGTTCATGCAGAGCTTTTCCATCACGTTGATGAAAACGAGCCCCTCGCCCTTTTTCGCGCTCATCACATCTTCGACGTAGCGGCGCGTGGCGGACGCAACCGCATCGACGTCAAACGCCATGCCGAGCTTGGAGCCGAGACCCGCAAAGGCCTTCGAGGCCTTTGCTTTCGCGGCGGTAAAACCCGTGCGGAAAAGGCGGTCGGCCACTTCGGGGAGCATCGCATCCGACACGTGCCCGATGCCGCCCAAGCGCGCCACTTCAAGCGCGAGATCCTTCGTGGAAATATTGACGCCCATGCCTCCGAGAACCAGGGGCTTCAGTTCGGTCGAGCCCAAGGTGAGGCGGAAATCGTTCATTGTGAGCGTGTTCGTCATGGAATTCTCCTCTGAGGGACGGTGAAAGATCGGACCCGGTACGCGTCTTCCGAAAAACGTAAAGCACGGAAAAAACAAAACCGGACCGCACGGCCGTCGCCACTCGTAACGGGCGAAGTGTCGCAAGCGCCGCCCGTGGAATTTCTTCACAAAGATTCGGGTTTCCACCTAGAATTGCGCCACGATCGTCGGCGCATGCACGGACCGTGTCGCGTTTTCATCGCGAAAGGACGACTGCAAGGAAGCCTGCGTCATCATCCGTTCGGATGATCGCGTACAGGGTATCGCCTTACAGCAAAGGTCCGATCTCCCGCTGAGCCCCCGAGCGGCAAATCGTCGGATTTCAGGCCGGGTCCTTGGCTTGGTCGGCTCGCCGAGCAACCTCCGCCGTTCCGCGACGACGTAAGTGAGCATTAAGGCCTCGGGCGTAGCGTTCGGAGCTCGTTTGCAGGGAAAGGACGGAAACGACGCAGAGGGCACGGAAGCCCCTTGGCGGCGTTCGGGGAGTTTCGCCCCAGGTGTGTAGCCCGAGCCTCCCGCAAAGGCCTTCAGAGCGCTTCGGGAAAAACGGGACGAGTTGCCCGAATCATTGAAATTTCACACTGCCCGATCGGGTTGAATTTTCCGAATTCGTGAAAAGATCGCTCGCAAGAAATCGGGCTGCCGGGAAGAACCGAGCCCGGAACGCGCTGTCGGCCGTCCTCCGGATATTCGAGGCGAAAAACGCGAATCGCAACATTTTTGTTGTTTTTCGGGTTTTTCGGGCTTTGCGTCGGTTCACTCGAAGGAAGGCGAATCTCCCGGAAGAGGGGAGGGCTCCGAGCGGAAAGTGACCGACCGATTTTTCCGGATCGCGTGCAGCGAGTATCGAAACGCAACACAGCCCCGCGTCGGAAACGAGCACGGATCCGATCGGACGTCGCGAACCGAACGGACGACCGGGCAACGAAGGACGCCGCCGAATTCGGAATCGGACGTTCGTCAAAACGAAACGGCGGCGCGCAAAAAAGGATGTCGACACATTCAAAGGTCGGGAGAAAGCGCGAAATCCGCGTTTTTCGAGGGAAACCCCGAAGGCTTAATATCAAGAATTCAGTGGTTTATCCCAAACAACATCGCTTAAACTGGATGTAAAGCTTTCGAGACGCTTCCTCGGAGCGACGATTTTTTGCCTCGAAACCCCCGAAAACCGCGATTTCGGACTTCCCGCCGCCAATGAGGGCATTGAAAGCTTCAACATGCATAAAAATGCGTGTTAACTCCTTCAACATCTAGGATAGTGTGTGTTATGAGACCCTCCTTGGCCGTTGAAGAGTCCGTGAGGACCCTCGGATACAACATCCGCGTCGCCCGTTTGCGGCGGCGCCTCCCTCAGTCCCTCGTTGCGGAACGTGCCGGCATTTCGCTTCAGACCCTCAACAAAGTCGAAGCGGGCGAATGCGGCGTTTCGATCGGGAACATCACCGCCGTCCTTCAGGCGCTGGGACTCGGCGATGCGATCGCTTCGGTCGCCGCCTCCTCCGTCGACGAAGCGGGTTTGCTTCTTGAAGAGCGTCGACTGCCGCAGCGCGTTCGCACGAAAAAGAAAACGAGCGACGCGTTCTGAGCGCGTCCCAACGGACCGGAGTTGCAAAAATGTTGTTCCCCTACCGACGCACGTACGACGTGCGCATCGACGCCCTGCCCGGCTCCCCCCGTGCGGGCACGCTCGTCTTTCCGCTCGCCCCCAATCTCAGAGACGAAGACGATCGGAATTCGAAACCGGAAGAATCAAATCCTTCCCGTTCGGGAAATAATGTGGAGGCACTTCCCGAAGTCTCGATAGAGAACGCGGAAGACGGATTGAAAGCAGACCCGAACGAACCCCGCGTCAACCTGCGGGATTTTTACCCCCGGGAGGTGCGTCGTCCCGATCCCTTCGACGATCGGCCGATCTTTATCTACGACCCCGAGTGGTTGCGCGACGGCTTTCCGCTCGGCGCGGATCTGCCGCTCGCGAGCGGCACCCTTCGCCCCGTCGAAGGCGAGTCGACCTTCGGCTTTTTGAAGGACCGTTCGGTCGACCCGGGGCGGATCGATCTGCCGCGCGCAGCCCTCCGCTCGGGGCTCGAATTGAATCTTCCGACGGACGCGGGGAATATCGAGACGATGGCCGTGCGGCTTCCGCACGCGCGGCACCATGCGGGCGGCATACTCCTCACGGATCCCGACACGGGGCACCCGCAGGGGATGCGGGCCGTAATTCCGCCCGCCGTCACGCAGTTGGACGCCCTCCTCTACGCCCACCATGCTTACGAGCGCGGGCGAGCGGCACAGGAAGACTTGGAACGACTCCTCGCGGCGGCATCGATCCCGGGGAGCCACGCGAACTACCTTACGGAAAAAGATCGTCGAAGCGCCTTCGTGCTCTTCGAATCCCGGGGCGACGATTGGAACCGTCCGCTCTGGAGCGAGTTGGGCCTGAGGTTGGCGCGGCAGTGCGGCATTCCGACGGTCGACTCCGTCCTCTCCGAGTCGCTCGGCTCCGCAGTGTTGATTACGGAGCGACCCGATCGTGCGAAGCCCAAAGCGTCTTTACGAGCCAAGGCGCGCTCCAAGTCGGTCGATACCGCGAAAAAGGAAAAGACACTTGAATCCGACGGCGCGTTCTCCCTCGAAACACCTCTTCTGACGCTTTCCGCTTCGACGCTCGTGAACAACGGGCGACGCACGTTGAGCTACCTCGCGATGGCGGACATTCTCAACGCCGACGGAGCCGCTCCCTCGAAGGACCTTCCCGTCCTCTGGCAACGGATGGTCTTTTCGCTTCTTACGGGCGGTACGGATCGACCCGAGCGTTGGCTTTTCGTTCGCGAAGACTTCGGGTGGCGCCCCGCCCCCGCGCACGACCTCTCGCCCGCCCCCAACTTCACCGATCGTCCGATCACGGCGGACGGAGTGCGGCGCCTGCGCGACGCGGACGACGCCGTGGCGCTTGCCGACTACTTCCAGATGTCGTTGCGGGACGCAAAAACGCGCTTGGCGGACATGAGACGCGTCATCTCGGGGTGGAAACGCGAAGCGTACGAGCTCGGCATCTCCTCGCGCGAGACCGCGCGCATGGCGCCGCTCTTCGACGTTTGAAATCCCCGAACCGCGCGAGGCGGGAATATCGGGTAGGAGGCGCGGGGATGTCTCCGCGCCGTCCTCCCACACCACCCACCG
>ENA-OWPP01000327-OWPP01000327.1-human-gut-metagenome-genome-assembly--contig:-NODE-327-length-57245-cov-5.898531_pt1 | contig 57245 bp, 46 predicted proteins | sample MGYA00248265_ERZ651848 | MGnify/ENA primary metagenome ERZ651848 (study PRJEB26924, sample SAMEA4378233) | human gut metagenome | biome: human gut; feature: human-associated habitat; material: faeces...
CGGGCGGGCTAATTATAGATGCGGGGATCGGTTGCGACCGATCCACGCGGGGTGTTTGCGTCGCAGCGCTCTCACAGAGACCGGCGCAGGAAGTCTTCGACTTCAGTCGAAGTAGGAAGGTGCAATATTCGAAAAATTGACCGCAACCTCGATTTTTTGTCCAACTACGACAACTTTTTCGGAAAGAATACTCGGCAGGTTCCGAGACGGCACGAAGTTCGGTTCTCGTCAAGGCGGATTCGTACTGAAGCCCGGAACGGCCCGATTTGGCCATAATGTGCGGCAAAGAAGAGAGTTCTCGGCGGTCCGCATCGCGGACGCGGTCCCGGAGCAAAGAGGAGAGAGCGTGGATATTTCGAAAAACATCCTGGCCTGGCGCGTCTTTCTGAGCGTGGTGCGAACGGGGAGCATCTCGCAGACGTCGCTTGAGCTCGACCTTGAACTCTCAAAGGCGTCGCGGCTTCTGCTCGACCTCGAGCGCGATCTCGGGTGCGCGTTGTTCGATCGGACGCGGCGTCCGATTCTTCCCACCGATGCAGGAGCGGAGATTGCGGCGGAGGTGGGACCGCACGTCGAAGCCTTCGTCCGACTCGAGCGGCGTCTGCGTGGCGAGGCGGATCCGTTCGTCGTGCGGTTCACGGCCCCGGCCGATCTCACGTGCCTCTTTTTCGGACCCATGTTGCGCGCCTATGCGAAGCGCTCGCCCGGATTCGAATTCGTGCTCTACCGCGAGCTAGCGCTCGAGAAGTTCGCCGCAACCGACGAAGCCGATCTTGCGGTGCTCAACTGCGAGCTCTGCGACGATGAGGGACTCGTGTTGCGGCCCTACAGCCGCGGAAGCGCTGTTCCCGTCGCGACGCCCGAATATCTGCGCCGTTGCGGGACGCCCGAGTGTCCTGAGGAACTTGCCGAGCATGCGGGACTGCTCCTCTCGGGTGTGAACCAGACGCCCACCGAGTGCCTATGGCGCGAGGGGGTGCCGAGCGCCCCTCTGCGCTGGAAGAGCGAGTGCCGCGAACACGAGCAGCTCGTGCTCAAGCGCCGCATGCTGGACCACGAGGGCGTTGCGGTCGACATCTATCTCGGGCATCTTGTTGAGGAGCTGCGTACCGGCGCCGTCGTTCCGCTTATGCGCGGCTGGGAGCGCCGGCGCTGGCACATGGCGGTGGCGACGCGCCTCGAGGACGAAATACGCGAGCCGCGGCTCCGCGCGCTCGCCGACTGGCTCGCGATCCGGGCGCGCGATCAGGCCGAGGCGCTCGACGCCGCGGGCAGGCGCGAGACGGCGCTTGCCTACTGGAGAACGCTGCAGTCGGGCTCCGGGGTTCACGTGCGGTAAACGGGCGCATCGAACATCTCGGCCACGAGTGCTTCCGGTGAGAAGGTGGAGTTGATCTCGGACGCGGGAACGTCCTCGCGTCGCAGAAGGTCCCCTTCGACCATGGTCGGACGGCTCCGGAGGAGGATCCGGGGCGAGAGGGATTCGGCCCGAGCGCGTGCGCGCATCCTTAAGGCGCCCGCCGTGCAGAGGTCGGCGCAAAGGCCACACCCGGAACAGCGTGCGGGGTCGAGCGCTATTCCCGCGTCCTCCGAGCGGAGCGCCTCCTGAGGGCAAAAGCGCACGCACAGTCCGCACGATTCGCACGATCTGCAAGGCCCGCTTCGGCGGTCGGGGAGGGCGTCGGGAAGACGCAGGTCCGCGGCGTCGAAGCTCCTCGGGAAGGCCGAGCGGGAGGCGAGGAGGCGCTGGCGGACCGGAGCGAGCGGGACGGGCTCGAGCGCTCCGCGGCCGAGAAGCGGGCCGAAGCTGCGGTCGGCAGAATCGGAGCAATCGGATGGATCGGCGGAGTTGCCCGGGCGCTCCCTCCCGGCGGTACCCGCAAAGAGCCGACGAAAGGACGCGCGCTTCGCGGGCGACGCGGGCACATCGCTCGCGTTCTCGGCTTCGTGCTCTTTCGATGCGGTCGGGGTTCGTGCGGTGCGCGGGAGGCACGCCTCCGACATTGTCCCGTTCGACGTGCGCTCGATTTCGATCGAGAGCTTGCCGCCGGCGCGGCGGACGCCCTCCGTCAATGCCGCGGCACGGCGGGAAAGGAGGAAAGGATCGGTCGAAGGCGCGGGGAATCCCGCGCTCTCACCCGGTGCTTCGGAAGGTGCCCGTGCGTCCGCGCCCGGCGAACAGACCCCGCAGGCCGCACAGTCGCCCGTTTTCCAGATCCAGCGGCGAATGCCTCCCGCCGCGCTCCAGAGCGCCCAGTCGACGCCGAGGCGCAGGAGGCAGGGAAGCGTGATTTCGGTCGGGTTCGGGTCGTGTGCCTCGCGCACCGCTGACGCCGAAGACGTCCCGCACCCCTCGCACGCGAAGACCACGATCTCCGCTCCTGCTGCGCGGCGCTCCCGGACGGCGCGCGCGAGCGCTTCGTCCGCGGGATCGAGAGCGAGCGCGCTCATGGGACAGAGGGCGGCGCAGAGTCCGCACCGGGTGCAAGCCGAGGCGTGAAGCGTCAGGGTGCCGCGGCCGAGCACGATCGCATGCTGCGGGCAGGCGTCCGCGCAGGCGGTGCAACCGCTCGCCGCGTGCCGTGTGCGAACGCAACGCGCGGGATCGAGTCGAAGGTCGTGGGAGGTGATGCCGGTCATGATGCAATGCGGTTTGCTCTTAAAGAGAAGGAAGAGATTGCCGGGGTTGGAGCGGGCGGGGCGTGCCGGAGCCCGCGCCGAGTGTTTCTCCCGGGGGTAGGACGCCGAAGTCACGAAGAATCGCTTCCGCCGCGCGTCGACCGTCGCCGACGGCAGTGGAGACGAGGGCCGATCCGTGAACTGCATCGCCGCCCGCGTAGACGCCCGGGCGCGCGGTCCGGGTGTTCCGGGCGCGCACGCGGCCGATGGGGTCCGTTTCGACTCCGAGCGCACGCACCCAGTCGGGCGCGCTCGGTCGGAAGCCGATCCCAGCGATAAGGCGGTCGGCCGCGATCTTTTCCGTCCCCTCGGGCGTGCGAACTTCGACCGCCGCGAAGCGGCCGTCTTCGTCCGCAAGAATGCCCGTAACTTCGTATTCACAGAGAAACCGCACGCCTTCGGTTTCAGCAAGGAGCACGTCGCGTGCGTGTGCTCTCATGCGGCTTCGCGGGCTTCGAGAGAGAACGATCACTTGTGCGGCGCCTTCGCGAATCGCCGTGCGTGCAGCATCGATCGCCGTGTCGCCGCCGCCCGCGACGAGGACGCGCAGTCCCGCGAGCGAAGCGTCCGACGGGCGCTCAAGGAGGTCCTTCGCCGAGAGGACCCCTTCAGCCTCTTCGTGCGCGAGTCCGAGCGGGGCGGGCGCTTCGGCTCCGAAGGCGAGAAAGATCGCGTCGAATCCGCCCGGAAGGGGACGAAGAGAGGACGTAGTGCTCGGAGTGTTCGGATCGTGAGGATCGTTCGAGAGTCCGATTCCCTTCGCAGCGTCCGTACCGGCGTGAAGGACGACGCCGAGCGCTGTGAGTGCCGCGACGCGCTTCGCGATCGTTTCGCGCGGCATCTTGAAGGGGGGCATGCCGTGCGAGAGCATGCCGCCGAAATCGCTTCTCTTCTCGAAGATCTCGACCGTCGCGCCGAAGCGCGCGAGCGCATCCGCGCAGGCGAGACCCGCGGGGCCCGAGCCGACGACGGCGACTCGGATGAGTTCGCGGGGACGACGCACCGCGGGCCGCCGCCCCGAGGCGAGTCCGTTTTCGGCGATGGAGCGCTCGAGCGCCGCAATCGCGATCGGTCCGCCCGTTCCGTCGGGGTCGATCGGGAGGATGCAGGCGCGTTCGCAAAGCCGCTCGCTCGGACAGACGAGTCCGCAGATTTCGGGAAGCGCGCCCGGACGAAGGAGAATCTCCTCGGCCTCGTCGAGCAAGCCGCGGGCCGCCGGCCGGAGCCACGCGGTCGGGTCCCGGTGTTGCGGACAGACCTTCGCGCAGGCACCGCAGAGGAGACACCGTTCGGCCTCGAGAACGGTCTCGTAGGGCGTCATCGGGACGGAGCCGTCGCGCGTACTGCGTCGAGGGACACCCGCAACCGCGCCGGCCGCCGAAGCTCCCGCAGAAGGTGCGGCCTTTTCGATCTTTTCAAGCCGGTTGTTGCGCTCCGCGACGAGTTCGACGGATCGAGCTGCGGGCGTGAGCGGAAAGGAGATCGCGTGTGTCGGGCAGGCCGCTTTGCATGCGCCGCACTTCGTGCAACGCGCAAGCTCCTCGGCCGGGAGCTTTCCCCGGAGCGCGCGAGAGAGATCGATCCCCTCGGGACAGGCCCGCGTACAGAGCCGGCAGGTCAGGCCGCGCGTGCTCGTCACGCACGCCTTGGGGTCTGCGGCGGGGCGGAAAGTTCGGTTGAATCGGGAAAGGAGCGTGAGGAGCGCGCCGATCGGGCAGAAGTTCGCACACCAGTGTCGAAGCACCAGAAGTTCGAATGCGAGAAAACCCGCCGCCCAAAGAAGGGACCACCCGATCTCCTGATGGAGTGCAAAGCGCCAGAGTCCCACGAGGAGAGCGAAGAAAAGTCCCACCGGACAGACGAGGCAGAAGACGGGAAAGCCGAAGACCGCGGCGCTCGCTATCGTGCCGCCCAGGATCCAGTAGGGCGCGCGCGAGGGCGTCAAACGGGCGTCTTCTCCGGATGCGGCCTCTTTACCGGTCGCCTCTCCGGGCTCTTCCTTTGCGTGTTCGTGTTCCTCTTTCTCCCGGTCGACCGGGCCTTCGCGCCCGAGCCGGCGCCGAATCCAGGGGATGGGGCAGATCCATCCGCAAAAGGCGCGGCCGACGAGAAGGACGGCGATTACCGTCGCGAGAAGCGCCCAGAAGGCCTTCGGAGCGATCGTTCCTGAGGCGGCCCAGGTCTCGAGGGCCCCGATCGGACAGAGCGCGGCGACGACGTCGACGCCGAAGGCCGAGGGCGTGCCCCAGCCCGTGTGAAAGACGAGTCCGAACGCGAAAAGAAGTGCGAAGAGCAGGGCGGCGCGGCCGGGTTTCATGACGGTACTCCTTTGCGGGCGACGACTTCGATGCCGCGCGTCGCGCGAAGCGACTGGAAGAGGTTCGACGGGCACTCGAGGACGCAACGTCCGCACCCGTTGCAACGCTCGGAGTCGATTTCGGGGCGGTTTCCGTCGACGAGCGTCACGGCGTCGTAGGGGCAGACGTCCGCGCAGACGCGGCACGCTCCGGTGCGAAGCGCGATGCAGGCGTCGGTGAGGCGTGCGAGCCCGACGCGCTCGGTCTTGGGGTCGAAGGGACGGATCGCGCCCGTGGGACAGACGTCGGCGCAGTCGCCGCAAAAGTCGCACCACCCGAGTTTGAAGTCGAGGACGGGGGTGCGCATGACGAGAAGCCCCTCTTCGAGACTCCCCGGACGAATGACATCGGCGTGGCACGCGCTGCGGCAGCGGTCGCAGCGCAGGCAAAGCGATGCGAAGTCGCGGCCGCCCGGCGGGCGAACGGGTTCGGGGCGTGCCGAGGCGTCGGCTCTCTCTTCGCTTTGGCGCACGAGCGCTCCAAGGAGGAGAAGCGCTCCGATTCCGCCCGCGCCCGCGATCAGATCGCGGCGCGAACGTGCGCTCGGGTGCGGACGAAGGTTCGCACAGGCGTCGGACCGATCGCCGGAAGCGCTCCGCTCGACGCGTTCCTTCTCTCCGTGCTCGACTTCGTGCTCGCGTTCGCGTTCCGGACCGCATTCGCTCTTCGTGTGTTCTTTCCGGAGGCTCTGTGTCATGACAACTGGTATCTCCTTTCCGGCTCACCGAGGCCGTTTCAACGGCCGGACTGCCAAGCTGCTCCTCGAAAGAAGGCGGCGGATGCGGGCCGCCCCTTCCGCCGGCCGGGTCCTGCGGACGCCTGCACGGACGCCCGCTTGAGCGTCAGTCGTCGGAGGCGGTGGTCTTGTCGGAAGCCTCTTCGTGTACTTCGTCTTCTTCAGCCTCGTCGCTCTGAAGTTCTTCCTTCAGGTCCCGGAGCGTTTCCGCGTCGAGTGCGAGCCACGCCTCGGTGAGGTCCGCCGCGTCCTGATAAAAGCCCGTCGTTCCCGTGATACGGCGCACGTCGGCCGCGAGACGCGGAACCCAGCGGAGAAGGTGATCCCGCAGGAAGGCCTCCTCGAAGCGAAGTCCCTCGAGGAGCGTCCCGGACGTCGCGCTCGCCTGAAGGGACTCCGTGGATCCGTCCCGCGCGGCGAGCGACGCCATGAAGCCGAGTTCGATCCCGAGATGATCCTCGTAGAGTCCGATCCGGGGCTTCACGGCGATGCCGCGCTCGAGGTACGCGTGCCGTACGCTCTCCCAGGCGTTCTGCATGAGGAGCCGTTGCGGGCTCGTGTAGACGGATTCATACGGGATGGCCGCGTCGCCCTCGGCGACGCCCGCACCGAGAAAGATGCGGGCGTAGTCGACGGCGAGTGCCTCGAGGTCGGCCTCGAGCGTTTTGTCCGTCATCGCTTCGCACCGGGCCCGCAGTCGCGCGGCTGGCTCCGCGATCGCCTCGGGGGCGTTTTCGAGCTGGAGCGCGCAAAGCGCTTTCAGGGTCTCGGCGTCGACCTCCTCAAGGTAGAGGCGCGAGAGAAGCTTGTAGAGCGTGGAACGCGAGTCGGCGATTGCCCGAAGGTCAGCCGTGGTGGTCATGAGAGGTTCTCCAGAATGGGTTTATCCGAAAAAGCGCCAGGCCGCCTCACCGAGCGCTGCGAGCGTCGCGTGCGTGAAGCCCATGGCGGCCGCCGTCGCAGCGAGCGCCGTCGCGACTTCCGCGCGCTTGGGCGCGCGGCGCAACCAGGGGCCGAGGGCGAAGAGGGGCACGATGATCGAGAGTCCGACGCAGGCCGCGGCCGGGAGCGCTAGCTCGGCCGAGAAAAGCCTCTGAAGCGGTTCGCTCTCCGGACCGAGTGCGAGCGCATAGAGCGCCGCACCGACCGGAGCCGAGAGTGCGAGGAGAGCTTCGCGCAAGGAGAGCAGCCGGCGCCCGAAGGCCGCCCGCACCGCGACGGCGCCCGCGGCGCACAGTCCCGCTTCGGGGAGCATCACGGCGGGCGAGGCCCAGGCTTCGCGCCAGGGCATGTATTGGGTGGAGGCCTGCGCGAGTGCGAGCGCGCAACCCGCGGCACCCGCGAGCACGGCGAGCCGCCTGCAACGGCTCTGGTCGTCGCCGCGCGCCAGGGCGCGGGCATAAGGAAGAAGGAGCACGAGCGCCGCAAGGCTTGAGGCGACGCCGCGAAAAATGGGGCTCGCAGGGTGCGCGAGCACGTTCAGAAGAAGCGCCGGCCGTCCGAAGGCGGCGGCCGTCGCCGCGAGGTGCGCGAGAAGCGCGAGGCAGACGAACGCGAGCACCGCGCGCACGCGCGCGTACGAAACGAGCTCGCGCTCGAGCGCGGGCAGGGCCGCCATGGCCGCGGCGGCCGAAAGCGCGGCCGTCGCGGCGAGGACGGAGAGCGAGGACAAACCGCCGCTCATCGCCGCTCCTTACTGCATCTTGGGCGGATGGGCCTGCCAGTGCCCGTTCTTTTCGTGCAGGATGTAGCGCACGGTGGGTCGGTTTCCGGTGTCGGGCAACGAGTGCACGTTCTCGGGACCGGCTGCCGCGAGAACCTTCGAAACTTCGCTTTCCGGATCGTCAACGTCGCCGAAGAAGCGTGCCTTGGCGCAGCATGCCTTGACGCAGGCGGGGGCTTCGCCCACTTCCTGCAGGTGGTTGCAGAGCGTGCACTTCTCGACGACCTTCGTTTCCGGATTGAAGGAGCGCGCGCCGTAGGGGCACGCCGTCATGCAGGCACGGCACCCGATGCACTTTTCCTTGTCGATCATGATCTGACCGTCTTCGGTGCGGTAGGTCGCGCCCGTCGGGCACACCTTGACGCAGGGCGCGTCCTTGCAGACCTGGCAGAGCGTCGGCAGGAAGTACTGCTTGACGTCGGGGAACTTCCCCATCGGGCCGATGGAGAGCACTTTGTTGTAGTACACCCCGAGCGGCACGCCGTTTTCCTGTTTGCAGGCGATCTCGCAGGCCATGCAGCCGATGCAACGGTCGAGATCGATAACCATGGTTTTTTGAGTCATGATGGTCTCCGTCCGGGGCGCCGATCAGGCGACGCCCCGGCGTGCGCGGTGAATTAGAGTTGCGGGTTGGGCGTCCGATCGGTCGGCTGCGGCAACCACGCCTTGAAGTCCTCGGGCTTTTCCCAGACGCCTTCGGGCTTGCCCGGCGCCTTGCTTACGCGTACGGCGATGCCACGCAGCGTGTAGGTGCCTACTATGTCGTTGAAGGGCGCGGTGTTCTTCGTTAGGACGTTGACGTTCATTTCCTGCCACCCGCCCGTCGGCGTGTTGACGGTCTCGGGAGTCCAGAAGCGCTCCATGTAGACTACATCCGGAGCCATACCTTCCGTCAGGCGGCACTTGCCGCGGATCTTTCCGCGCAGGGATTCGATCCAGGCCCAGTCCCCCTGCGCGAGGCCGTACTTCGCGGCCGTCGCCGGATTGATCCAGAGTTCGGGCACCGGATAGATTTCGCGCAGGAAGGGCGAATTGCGCAGCGTCCCGTGATGGTAGACGGGGATGCGGCCGTTCGTGAGGACGAGCGGGAAGTCCTTGACGATTTCGGGCGCGGCCTCGCTCGGCTTCAGGTAGTAGGGCAGCGGATCGTAGTCCTTCTTGACCGGGGGCACATCGTCGAGCGCGTAGGGCTTTCCGGTGCGGCCGAGCGTGATGAACACTTCGCCGTAGAGCTCAAGCTTCTTCGAGGGCGTCCGGAAGCCCTTCGGAAGTCCCGTCTTCGGATCTTTCTCGAGGTACACGCCGTAGGTGTTCCACTTCTCGTAGGGGAGGTACTCGTAGGGGTTGTGCTCGAGGAGGCCCTTCCACGTGAGGTTGACGGCCTTGAGGCGCTGATCGAGGAGCTCCTCCATCGAATCCCAGTAAGCGATGTCGCCCTTCATGACGGCGGGGTCACAGGCGCGCTTGCAGTTCTCGTTGCCGAGTTCGGCGCAACGCTTCGCGAGCTTGGACCAGAAGAGCGTCTCGTCCTCGGTTTCCCAGACGTGTGCAACCGCCTGGCGGGCGAAGATCATGTTGAGGGACTCGACGAGCATGTTCGTTTCAAGCCACTCGGTGGCGGGCAACAGAATGTCCGCGTAGTTCGAGAACGAGGTCGGGTACATGTACATGTGGACGATGAGGTCCACGTTCTTCGTCGCCTCGACCCAGCTCTGGGCCTGACCGTTCATGACCATCTTGTTGCCGGAACGCTCGAGCCAGACCTTGATCGGGTAGGGCTTTCCGGTGAGCATGGCTTCGAGCACCGCGGAGGGCTGGGCGGCGTCCCACTGGATGAGGCCCTTGTGCTCGTTGCTGCCGAGACGCTTCGCGAGCTGTCCCTTCGGGAGGAGGTAGGAGCACCGGGTCGCGAGCGAGCCTGCCGGCACGACGTTGCTCGTCGGGTTGCGTTGCATGAGGGAGCCCGGACGCTCGACGTTGCCGGTGAGGGCGTTCAGGATGACGCAACCCATGGCGGCCTGCACGGAGTTCGGTGTCTGGTCGGTGGCGACGCCGAGCGCGATGCCCGAGGGGCCGTCCGCGTAGATGCGGATCGCTTCTTCGATGCGTTTCGGATCGAGGTCGCACTCCTTGCCGGCAGCTTCGAGGGTCCAGGGCTCGACGCGCTCGGCGAGCATCGTCCAGCCGGTCTTGAGCGTGCGGCCGTTCCATTCGAACGTCCCCGCGAGCGCCGGGTCGAGTGCGTCGTCCCAGGGATAGCGGATCGCCTTCGGGGACTTCGTCTTCTGGTCCCAGACGACGTAGGTCTTCGCGTCCCCCTTCGGATCGAGCTCGTCGGCGCGCACGAGCATCTTCGTTGCGGTGTCGACCAAGTACGGGAGGTTCGTCCAGTGCATGACGAAATCTTCGTCGTAGAGCTTTTCCGTCATGATGAAGCGCATCCACGCGAGCATGAGTGCCACGTCGGTGCCCGGGCGGACCGGGAGCCACACATCCGCGCGTGCGGCGTCGGGGACGAAGCGCGGGTCGATCGAGATGGTCTTGACGCCCTTGGCGCGCAACTCGACGAGCGCGAGGCCGCCCGTCGCGGGCGAGCTGTAGCTGCTGTCCGTGCCCCAGAGCACGATCGACTTCATCTTCGTGTTGGGATTGTAGATTTCGCGGCTCTTTTCGTCGGCGATGCTCGTGTCGGGACCGCCGTACATCATGTCGAAGGCAAGCGTGCGGGGGAGGTAGCACTGCGCGCAACCCGGTTCGTAGAAGTTGGGCGTACCGAACGCGTTGCAGAAGCGGGAGACGCCGCGGAAGGCGGGGTTGCCGCCGCCGCCCGTCGTGACGAGCACGGATTCGGCGCCGTATTTTTCCCGAACCTCCATCATCTTCTTGGCGATGGTGTCGATCGCTTCCTTCCAGGAGATGCGCCGCCACTTGTTCTCGCCGCGCTTCCCGGCGCGGATGAGCGGATACTTGTTGCGGTTCGGGTGGTAGAGCGCGGTGATGCCCGAAAGTCCCTTCGCGCAGAGCGCGCCGCGGGACATCGGATATTCCGGATTGCCTTCGAGCTTCACGACGCGTCCGTTGCGCACGTGCGCAAGGACGCCGCAGTTCTGAATGCAGCCGCGGCAACAGGTTTTGACGATCTTCGTTTCTTCGGCGGCACCTTCGGCGGCCTCGGCGGCCGGTACGAAGAGCTCGTCCGCGTCGAGTGCGGCCGCAGCGCCCGCCGCGACCGAAACCTTGAGGAAGGTTCGACGGTTGAGTGTGCACTTCGCCATGATGAGGGTCTCCTTTTCATGAGGCGTGGTTGCCGACGAGCCTCGCACAAGGGGTCTCCGGGCGTGCGGGGGTTGCGTCGGTTAAGGCAGAGTGTCGCTCGGGCGCTCCGGCGCCTGCAACGAACAAATTGAGAAGGAGTTTGGGAAAAATGCAAACTGTGGGCGGTCGAAGGATGCGGCGGTTCGAGAGGCTTGAGTGCTCGGGGCTCCGAAGGGGAAGGGTCAGGCCGGACGCCGGGGGGCGAACTTTCCCTGTCCGGGGGAAGTTCGGAGAAGAAAGTCCGAGACATGCGGCGGGCACAGCCCGAAGATGGGCGACCGAGGGTGCCTGAAGGAGGTCGGAGGAGCCCGGAGAGGATCGGAGAAGCGTTGGCTCGGCGGGATGCCAGCCGGGGCGCATCGGGCGTTCGGAGCGTCCTCTGCGGGGCGGTTCGCGCAGGCTGCGGGAGGCTCTTGCTTGACGCCGGGTGGTTGGTACAACTTGAAGCTCGAGACGAGGCGTCGGAAATTTTTCTCCGGTGCTTCCACCGCAAGGACCGTCTGGCCCTCACGGTTGGAGAACTGCGTGTATCTCGATTGCACTTCGACTGAGTCAACGGGGAAACCCCTCGACTTCAGTCGAGGGAAATTTAGAGGCCTCCGATCAGGCGTTTTTGAGGCGGAACGCGACGGGTAGGCGCAGACGTACCGTGCGTCCCGGCGCTCCCCAGAGCGATTCGGCTTTCGTGACGGCGGCCAGCGCCGCGCGGTCGAGCATCCCTTCGCCCGAGGACGTGTGGATGACGAGTTCGGAAAGCCGACCGTCTTTGGCAACCGTGAACTGCACGAGGGCGGTGCCCTCTTTGCCGAAACGGCGTGCCTTGCGCGGATAGACGAGGTTCGATTCGATGAGACGCTTCACGTCGGCGAGGAACGGATCGTTCGTCTCCCCGTGAACGAGCGTCGCAATGCCCGCTTCGCCCGAGGCGGGAGCACCTCCCGTTTGGGAAACGACGCCCGGAGACGGATCCTGCGAGGTTGCGTTCGCCGGTGTTTCGGGGACAGGTACGGGCTTGGCTTCCTTCTCTTCCTTCGGTGCGGGCGCCTTCTTTTCGACGGGCTTCTCAACCTTCTTCTCGACGGGTTTGGGCTTCGGCTGCGGTTTGGTTTGAGGCTTGGGTTCCGGTTTCGGCTCGGGCGTCGGAGCGGGCTCGGGGACGACTTCGGGTTCGGGTTCCGGAGGCGGAACTTCGGGTTGAGGCTCGGGTGCCGCCTCTTTGACGTCCTTTTCTTCGACGTCCATCTCCCGGGGCGGCGCAGCCTCGAGCGCCGGGGCTCCGGCGGGCGCGGCCGCGCCTGCGATCTGCGCGAACGCGATCGTCATCGGAAGGGGTTCGCCCGCGGGAAGCGGCGCGTTGACCGTCAAACCGAAGAAGGCGAGGGCGGTGAGCGGAGCATAGACCGAGCAGGCGATCAGGAACGAATGCCGGTGGCGGCGAGCGTCACTGTGCTTTTTCGGCAGCGATGGTGAAGTTTTCATGGCCGTGCGTCTTGAAAAGGTCGATCACCTGGATGAAGCGGTCGAAGGTTGCCGCCTTGTCGATGCGCAAAAGTACGCGCTCTTCGGGCTTCAGGGCGCCTACGACTTCGTCGAGGCGTTCGAGCTCGTACTTTTCGTCGTTCCAGAAAATGTCGCCCTTCGCATCGATCTGCAGAAGCGCGGGCGCGGCGTCCGCGCTCGGAGTACTCGCCGAATTCGCCTTCGGCAGCTCGATCGGGATTTCGCCCTTGGCGATGAAGGTCGAAATCGAGAGGACCATAGCCAGAAGGACGAGCATGATGTCGATGAAGGGAACGATGTTGAGCGGTTCCTTCTTGGGAATTTCGATCATGCTTCGACCTCCCGGGGCTTCCAACGGGCGGAGAGCACGTTGATGCGGCGTTGCAGACCGTTGTAGACAATGAGGGTCGGGATCGCGACCGCAAGACCGAGGGCGGTGGCCTTAAGGGCGAGGGAGAGCCCCGTCATGATCTGGCCTGCGTCGATGTTGCCCGTCATCCCCATGTCGTAGAAGGTGATCATGATGCCGATCACCGTACCGAGGAGTCCCACGTACGGGGCGTTCGAATAGATGACATAGAGCGTCGTGAGATTGTTCGTGAGCGCTTCGTCCCACTCGTCCTTCGTCGCGTAGTGGGAGGGATCGAGCTGCTTGAGAAACATCACGCGTTCGATCGTGAGCCAGACGGTGACGAACCCCATGAGACCGAGCACGGCGAAGATGATGTAGTCGATGCTTTCTTTAAGAAATTCCACGGTAGGCTCCCGTAATGAGGATCGGAAGAGAGTTGAGGATGCAATTCTAACTGATAACTCTTCTCATTATTAAGTGCAGGGATTCGATGTTCGAAAAAAAACGGGCTTCCCGTCGGTGTCGGCGGAAAGCCCGTTCGCAAAGTGTTCCAACGGAAAGAGCGTTCGGGAGAAGGGAGCTCTCCCGGAGCTTTCGGTCGGATACCCGTAACTTAGAAACTGTAGGTGTAGGACACCCAGAGGTTGCGTCCGTCGACCATGTCGCTGTAGCGGTTCGCGTAGGAGACCTTGCCTCCCGACTCGATGGTTTCCCACTCGGTCGTCGACTGGTCGAGCACGTTGTTTACCGCCACCGACACGCGGTGGTTTTTCATGAAGGCGTACGAAGCACCGAGGTCGACGATCGTCACGTCGTTGTAGGTGTCCGAGGTCGGCGCGCCCTTCGTCGAGACGACCGCCATGTCGAACTTCGACGTCGACTTCAGGTAGGCGCTGAAGTTGCCGTTCGCGTAGTCGAGGCGATTCTGCCAGCTGTGCTTCGGAAGTTCGTTCGGGCGCTTGCCGCTTTTGTCGCCGTCGCGGATTTCGGCGTCCGTCAGGGTATAGCCCGTCGAGAAGGACCACCCGTGGAAGCTCGCCGTCTTGAGGAGAACTTCGATACCGCGGGTGCGAACGCTGCCATAGTTGATCTGGACTTGGTCGGCCTTGCCGTCCGAGCCGATGTGGTCCGCGCCGCTCATGTCTTCGGTCGCGATCATGTTCTTGAAGTCGGTATAAAAGCCCCCGATCGTCAGCTGCGCGGCACGTGCGATGTCAAGCGTCGTCGAGAGTTCGTAGCTCCAGCTTTCCTCGGGCTTCAGGTCGGGGTTGCCGAACGTGCGGTTGCCCACTTCCGTTCCGCTGAAAGCGCCGTTCGTGAGCTGCTTCACGTTCGGAGTCTTGTAACCCGCGGAGACACCGCCCTTGAAGCTGAGCGCGTCTACGGGTTTATAAACGAGGAAGGCGCGCGGCGCGAAGTGAGCGCCGAAGATGTCGCTCCAGGTCGCGCGACCGCCCACCGTGGCAATCCACTGCTCGGTCATGAAGTATTCGGACTCAAGGAACGCGGAAAGCACCGTCTGATCGAGCGTCTGTCCGCGGATGATTTCCGTCTGGTTGTCCTTGAAGGTTTCGTACGTGCCTTCAAGGCCTCCCGTCACCATCATGCTCCCGTAGGCGTCGAGCTCGACGGGCGAAGTGAATTTCGTCGCGGCCGTGTAGTTCCAGGTCGAGCGGAGCGGATCGTTCCAGGAGCCGCTCGTCGTGCTCGGGACGGCGAGACTGCCCGACGACCAGGGGTTGAGCGACGTTTGGGTCTGCAGAAGATCGAGGCCGTTCGCCATCACGTAGGTTTCCGTGCGACCGAAGTCGTACGTCCCTTCGTGAGCGGCAAGAAAGTTGTACTTCTGGTACCAACGGCGCGACTGAATGCTCGAAGAGCTCGTTTGCATGGAGCCGCCCTGGAAACGCGAGAAGTCGCCGTCGACGTAGAAGAAATTTTCCGGGTCGACCGTGAGGTTCAAGCGTGCGCCGAAGTTGCCGAGGTAGGTTTCGGTCGAGGAGTGGGTGGCGTAGGTACCGTTCGGGGCGGTGATTTCGTCCTTGCCCGACTTCTGATATCGGCCGCGCATCGTAAGCGACGCGACGCCTTCCTTCAGGGGGACGCCCAGGTAGAAGCTCGAACCGCCGCGATTCCCGTACTCGTCGTGCTGCTGGATCGTGCCGTCGATCGTAAAGCTCCCCGTGAGGCGATCGGGGTGACGCTTCGTGATGACGTTCACGACGCCGCCCACGGCGTCCGAACCCCAGGCGACCGAGGCCGGGCCGCGCAGCACTTCGATGCGTTCGATCATGCCGACGGGCGGAATGAAGGCGGAGGTCGGATCGAACCCGTTGTCGATCATCGCCGTGCTCACGTTCTGACGCTTGCCGTCGATCATGAAGAGCGTGTAGGCGGCGTCGAACCCGCGGATCGACACCGTGCTGTTGCCCATCTTCGTTTGCGACACGTCGACGCCCGGAACGTCGCCCACGGCGGAGCCGAGATCGGTGACGGGTTTCGACTGAAGTTCCTTCTCGGTCGTGATGGAGATGCTCGCAGGAGCTTCGCGCGTGTCCTGCTCGTAACCCGAGGCGGACACCACGGATTCGTCGAGCGTGGTGTAGGCCGCGTCGGCCGCCCAGGCGGCGGAAACCGCGCAGGAGAGAAGAGCGAGAGAAAGGACGGGGGTGGTCTTCGAAGTCGTCATATCGGTGGAAACGAAGAGAAGTGCGTCCGCGGTTTCGGTGAAACGCTGGGGGAAACTGCGGACGTCCGTTAGTCGGGTCGGGAGTGAAGTGCTCCCGTAAGTTGCGACGAAGTGTAACTGATAACCATTCTCAAATAAGAACCCAAACTCCCCGTCGAACCTCGCCGAAGGGTTTCAAAACGTCGCCGACTGTTTCTCGGGAAGAAAGCGCGAGTTATTGAAATACAAGGGTTTTTCCATGGATTTATAGAGGCGTATTGTTGTCTAACAATGCCATTGTTAAATTGAATCGAGAAAATGTAACTAAATACTAATGAGAATAACTCTCAAAATCATTCTTCGGTAGAGTGCGGCCTTCGACATCCGTGCCGGGTGACTTCGAACGCTCTCGGGTGCTTCTCTCCGCGCACGACCTCGACCGTACGAAACCATGACGAGATCCACTTACTGCCTCCTCGCCCTGACGCTTTTTCTTTCGGCGGCCTCCCTGTTCGTAGGCGCGGCCGACATTTCGCCCGCACAGATTCTCTCGGGCGACGTCGAAGCGCTTCACGTACTCCTCACCTCGCGCCTGCCGCGCCTTCTGGCCGTTCTCTGTACGGGGGCGGGCATGAGCATTGCTGGCCTCATCATGCAGCAGCTCTGCGCGAACAAGTTCGTTTCGCCCACGACGGGGGCAACGATCTCCTCGGCGCAGTTCGGGATTCTTCTCGCGCTTCTCTTTTTGCCCGATGCGGGCATCTGGGGCCGTGCGCTTTTTGCGTTTGCGGCCGCCATGCTCGGCACGTGGGTCTTCGTGTGGTTCGTGATGCGTCTTCCGATGAAGGACGTTGTCCTCGTTCCGCTCGTCGGGATCATGTTCGGGAACGTGATCGGCGGTATCACGAACTTCATCGCCTTCCGCTTTGACATGACGCAGGCGCTTTCGACCTGGATGGTCGGGCACTTCTCGCTTGTTCTAAAAGGCAACTACGAGCTTGTCTGGCTCGCGCTTCCTCTCATTGCGCTTGCTTTCGTCTTTTCGAGCCACTTCAACATCGTCGGCATGGGGAAGGATTTCTCCCGAAACCTCGGCGTTCGCTACGAAACCGTGCTCTTTTTGGGGCTCAGTATCGCCGCGATGATCACGGCCGCGATCGTGACGGTTGTGGGGGCCATCTCCTACATCGGTCTCATTGTCCCCAATGTCGTGAGCCTCTTCAAAGGGGACAACCTCAAGGCGACGCTAGCCGACACGGCGCTTTTCGGTTCGTTTTTCGTGCTTTCGTGCGACCTCGCGGGGCGCCTCATCATTGCGCCTTACGAACTTCCGATCGAACTCATCGTGGGCTCCGTGGGCAGTCTCCTTTTCATCGGGCTCATCTTCTACCGCCTGCGGTTCGGTCGTCGCTCGCTCGATCGCGACGCGCTTTTGAAGCTTTTCGGTCTTACCCGGGACCGCAACCCCAACCCCAACCTTTGCGGAGGGTGCCGCCAATGAGTGCCATGGAATCCGTTCAGTCCCTCGAACCCGTCCGGTCCGTTCACGCCCCTAACGGCACCGACGCGGAAAGCGCCGTCCGTGCACGCTCGCGCCGCATCGCCGTCGGCATGGTGGCACTCGCCGCGGCGACGTTCGTGGCGGTCCTTGCCTACCAGTTTGCGTTTGTGAACCCGAAGTATTTCGAGTACGCGATGAGTCTGCGTTGGCCGCGCTTGGCCGCCATGCTCACCGCCGCCTTCGCGATTTCCGCGGCTTCGCTCGTCTTTCAGACGATCATCCGCAACACGATCGTGACGCCGTGCCTTTTGGGCATGAATTCGCTCTACGTACTCGTTCACACCGGGGTCTTCTTCTTTCTCGGTGCGGGGAGCGCCTTCGCGACCGATCCGCAGCTCGCCTTTCTCCTCGATCTCGTTGTGATGGGCGTGGTGGCGACGGTTGTCTACAACACGATTTTCGAAAAGACGGGCGGGAACGTCCTTTACGTCCTTCTGATCGGTACGGTCCTTTCGACCTTCTTTTCGAGCGTGCAGTCGTCGATCACCCGCATCATGGACCCGAACGAATACGACGCGCTCTTGACGAGCCTCGTCGCGAGCTTCACGAACGTGAACGCGTCGGTACTCGTGCCGGGCGTGTTCCTTCTTGCGGCAATCGGGATTTGGCTCCGGCGCGATCTTGCGATTCTCGACGTCATCGCTCTCGGGCGAGATCCCGCCGTGAGTCTCGGCGTCGACTATGAGCGCACCGTGCGCCGCCTGATGACGGGCGTGGCGCTTTCGATTGCCGTCGCGACGGCGCTCGTAGGGCCCCTTTCCTTCCTCGGCCTCATCACCGCGAACCTCTCGCGCCGGATCTTCCGCACGTACCGCCACGACGTGCTGATCGCAGGGTCGGTCTTTGTGGGGATGTTCATCCTCACGGCCGGGCAGTTCCTCGTCGAGCACGCCGCGAACTACAGCGTCCCCGTGAGCGTTTTCGTGACGATCGGCGGCGGCATTTACTTCCTCTACCTCATTCTTACGACGACCCGTACCCGCTGAATGTTGACAGGAATTTCGACATGATCACCATCCGCAATCTTGAGAAGCGCTACGACGAGCGCGCCGTCGTCGACGACGTTTCCGTGACGCTGCCCGCCGGTAAGGTCATCTCGATGATCGGCCCGAACGGGGCCGGCAAATCGACGGTCCTCGGTATGATCGCCCGGCTTGTCGCCCGGTCGGCGGGCGATATCGAATTCAAGGGACGCGACGTTTCCTCGTGGGAGAGCCGCGATCTCGCGCGCCACCTCGCGATCCTCACGCAGAGTTACGCCGTCACGATGAAACTCACCGTGCGCGAGCTCGTCGCCTTCGGGCGTTTCCCCCACAGCGGTACGCACCTCACGGCCGAAGATTGGGAAAAGGTCGACGAGGCGATCCGCTACATGGAGCTCGACCCCTTTGCCGAACGCTTCATCGACGAAATGTCGGGCGGGCAGCGTCAGCGTGCTTTCATCGCCATGGTGCTCGCGCAGGATACGGAGTACGTGCTCCTCGACGAGCCGACCAACAACCTCGACATCTACCACGCGACCCAGATGATGAAGCTCGTGCGGCGTCTCTGCGACGAGCTCGGGAAAACCGTCATCCTGGTGCTCCATGAAATCAACCTCGCCGCTTTCCACTCCGACTACATCTGCGCCTTCAAGGACGGGCGCGTCGCCGCCTTCGGCACGGTCGACGAAGTGATGACGAGCGAAACCCTCGAAACGATTTACGGCGTTCCCTTCGAAATCCACCGCATCGAAGGCCGCCCGCTCGCGATCTTCCACTGACGATCGCCCGATTGCAGCCCGATTGACTCACGACTTTTCCAAGGAAATCCTCGATGTTCCGACGTTCTCTTTTCCGCGGCGCCGCCGCCCTCTGCTTCTCGGCCGCTTTCGCGCTTCCCGCCATCTCCGCGCACGCGGCCGACACGGTGACGCTCGACACGCTCGACGGCCGCATGAAGGCCAAGACCGTTCGGGTCCCCGCCGACCCGAAGCGCATCGCCGTTCTTGACGCGGCGGTCCTTGACATGCTTGACAGTTGGAATCTGGGGGACCGCATCGTGTCGCTTCCGAAGACGACGACTATTCCGTTTCTTGCCAAGTACTTCGATCCGAAGAACGGCATCGCCAACGTCGGCACTCTGAAGGAAGTCAATATGGAAGCGCTCATGGCGAGCGAACCCGACGTGATTTTCATCAGCGGCCGCCTCGTGAAGAAGTACGACGAACTCTCCCGCATCGCTCCGGTGGTCTACATGACGACGGACCGCGAGGCGGGGACGCTCGAGAGCTTCCGCCGCAACCTTACGAACGTCGCAAAACTTTTCGGCCGTGAAGCCGACGCGCAGGCGACCTATGAAAACTTCAAGGCTCGTGCCGAAGCGATCAAAAAGAAGACGGAAGGGAAGACCGCTTTGGTGGGGCTCGTGACGGCGAGCCACGTGAACCTCCTCGGCAACGCCGCCCGTTGCTCTTTGATCGGGAACGAATTCGGCTTTACGAACGTCGCCGAAAAGGCGAACGCCAATCACGGGAACGAGTCCTCCTTTGAACTTCTTCTGAAGCTCAATCCCGACTACTTTTTCGTGCTCGACCGCGACTCCGCGATCGGTCGTCCGGGTGCGAAGCTCGCGGCCGACGTTCTCAACAATGACATGGTGAACCGCATGAAGGCGAAGGCGGACGATCACATCGCCTACCTCACGCCCTCGGCCTGGTACCTCGCCGAAGGCGGCATTACCGCGATGGAAATCATGTTCACGGACGTCGAGCGCGCGCTTGGCATGGCAAAGGAGGCGAAGTAATGGTGTTCCTCTCCCGTCGTACGCTCCTCGGAGCAACTTCCGCCGCCGCGTTCCTTGCGACCCTTCCCTTGGCGCGCACCGTGTCGGCCGAGGTCGTTGCAGCCGCCGTCCACGCCACGGCCCCGAAGGACCCGAAGCGCGTCGTCTGCATCGACTACGCAACACTCGACATGATGCGTCTCTGGGGCGTTGAGAACCGCATCGTCGGTGCGGCGGCCCTCTCGAGCGTGCCGTTCCTTGCGCCCTTGCCCGAGGGTCTTCCCGTGACAGGCGGCCTCAAGGACGCGAACCTCGAAGCGATTGCGGCGCTGAAGCCCGATCTCATCGTCATCACGGGGCGCCTCGCGCGTCGCGAAAAGGAGATCGGTTCGGTGGCGCCCGTTCTTCTCGTCACGCCCGATCAGCGGAACGGGGCGCTCGCGAGCTACGGCACGAACCTCCTCACGGTCGCGAGCCTCTTCGGAAAGACGGACGCCGCGAACGCCCTGATCGACGAGGCGAAAGCCCGTGTTGCGGCGATTCGCGGGCGCGCGGCCGGAAAGAGCGCCGCCGTCCTCATGGTGAACGAAGGCCGCATCGGGATGCTAGCGCCTCAGGGCCGCTGCTCGATGATTTCGGCCGAAATGGGTTTTGCGAACGTCGTTCCGCCCCGCAAGGGGCCGGCTCCCAAGAAGGACGGTTCGAAGTCCGATGCGGAAGCGTTAGCGAACGCAAACCGCAAGACGCTTGAAGACCTGAAGCGCCTCCATCCCGAGTACGTCTTCGTCCTCAACAAGGACATCGCGGTCGGGCGCAAGCCCGCGACCGACTACCGGGCGATCTTCGGTGCGGACTGGGATCAGCTACCCGCCGTCAAGGCGGGTCGCGCCTTCGAACTCTCGCACGCGGCCTGGTATCTCGGCGAAGGAGGTCCGACGGCGATGAACCTCATGCTCGCTGACGTCGAAAAGGCGGTCGAGATCAAGTGATCTGTTGAGTCGTGGATTATCGAGGATTATCGACTCCGACAGCGGGAATCCCGAAACCGAAAAAGCCGTGCACCCCTTGCAGTACTTGGGATGCGCGGCTTTTTGCTTTAATTTCCTTTTCGTTTGACGGATGCTCCTTTGGTGAAAGATCGACTGAATATGAATCCTTCAGCCCTTCGACCATCCTGTACCGCTCTGTAAGCAAAAGGTTTCTGTAAATCTGCGAAAGTTTTACTTTACCTCCCATAAGCATCTCCTCGAAATTCGCGCTGAACAGACCGGTATCAACGAGCATCTGTTTCTGTTCATCACAATGTCTGGTCTCATTCACTCCGAGCATGTCCGTATATTTAGTCTCGATGGCAATGATATGCTTACCGTCTTTGTTGTCCACAAATCGGATATGCGCATTCATGACAGACTTGCCATTCGTGTAATTCTCTATAGGTGTAGGAGTAAACTCCAGACCGATTTTCGTTACCTACAGGGGACGTTCCTGAAGGCCGACCTCACGACAAACGTAACCACTTCTTGATCCTGCTTCAACAATAACATGAGGGGGGAGAACAGATTAAATGTCATCGGATGGCTCGACAGCAGATTGTTGAACAACCTGAACTCGGCTATCGTTTCATTTTTACTTTTCTCGGCCACTCTTTTTTGAGACATACTCGAAAGTCTCCTTCATCAGGAAGTTCTTTCCTGATAATTCACTTCCACTGATCATGTTCCCATGTTTTTGCCTGGAGGTGTTTTTGTGGGTCCTGTTCCTTCTTCCCCTATCTTCGTCTTGTATACAAATGGAGGTAGCCTCGCTTTCTTGGTAAGAACATTGTCGCTTCCACACTGGTTTCCGTATGTCTCCTTGCTTTCCATTAGTATTTCAATACTTCATTTATAAATTCCTCGATTTCATTTACAAGACGTTTAATCATCATATTTCTGTATTGAGGAGAAATTAATCGGAAAGTTCCTTCTTCTGAGAAATCTGGGAAGTAGATTTTTTCATTATCACTTTCGCCAAAGTATTTCCAGCATAGCCAAATATCATCTTGTGTAAAATCATTGTTATCGGAAACAAAGGATTTTATTTTTGATGATATTTCTTCCGATACTTTTGCTGTCTCTTCTTTGTCATTGCATACGCCGCAGTATAGCCAATCTGCAAAGTCTGCCCTTATCCAAACAGGTATCTCCTCTTTTCTAACAGTGAAGACCAAATCTACCTTCCGCTTGATAGGGCCACCATGAACAAGATTAGTGATTTCATCTTTCACTGGTTTGTGTAATATTTCAAAACCTCTATTACGTAACTCAGATTCTAACTCAATACAGAAATCATAGGTAGTGTGCCACTTCACATGATCGAAGTTGTCTATGAGTAGTTTCGCACTCATGAGATTATCTTCACTCATACCTATGAGGCTTGTTATCTCTTTTCTTTCGTCTATGCTTATATTGTTGTTTGTCATATTCTCAACTATCTTGATATACTGAATAATAGATTCTCTTAATGAGGGTTTGTTGTAGCATTCTTTTACTATGGTTCGTAACCATTCTAATATCTCTACAGAATAAGAAATACACTTTACTTTATTCTGTAACTTTGGATATTTGCCACTCAGTTTTACACTATCCTCACTTGGTTCGTGTCCGTCTAAAGTAAGATAATATACTTCTATCCAATCTTCAGGAATCTTATCCTCTTCAATCAATCTGCCATAATAGTTTTCAAGCTGACCCTTATCTTCATGATTAGTATCTTTATGGTATATTTTGTTCTCTATTATTGCGGCTTTTTTGACTACTCTGTCTATGAAGCAAATGTCTATTTCCTTGTATTCGCTCCTGTTCTGATTGTTGGGGTAAACTTCAAGGGACTTTTTGCCGTATTCAAAAATACTTTCTATTCTGTCTAAGAATGAGTTCAAGAATATTGTTCCTAACCTATGTGGCCCATTTGGATCCAACAAGGCAGAAAGAAACCTTGAGTGCAAATATACCTCGTCAGATTTCTTTCTAAGGATTGTAAATACATTGAAGTTATCTTCATTATTTTCTATTTCCTCAAATTTCTTTCGGACAATATTTATGTCCATTAATAAATGCTTGATATTATTTATGTATTCCATAATTACTTACTTAACAAAAATAATATAATAGCCACAAGCACAACATAAAGCCCCGTCGGCTTCGACTGCCTCTCGACCTGCTTCAACTTCTCCTCCAGCCTTGTCGTCAAAGCCTTAGGCATCGGCAAGTTCCTTGGCTGACTTCGCATTCTATGTAGTTATCTCAGTCAGCGACTTCTGAAGGGCTACATTTGTCTGTTGCATCTGGGTGATGTTCTTATTGAAACTCTTCGCCTGTTCCTCATAGACCTTGATCTGCTTTTCGGTAGTTCTCGACAAGGTCTGGCATGTCGAACACTTCCTTGATACTGCTACCGCCTCCCCAGACAATGGCTATCACATCATATTCCATCTCGTCAAGTTGTCCCAGTTTTGCCCTGAGCTGCGAAATCTGCGCGAATATCTTATTCTCCTCTACAAAGTCTATATGTGACCTGGCTGCTTCCAGCCCCTTCTTGAAGTCCGGTTCTGTGATGGTTCCTCTTGCAAACAGCAGGCAAATGTTGGCTTTTTTCTCCTTGGAATAGCTTCGCTTCCAGTACCCCATCCACATTCCTGTGTTCCCTTACCGACTTCTCAGCTTGGAGGCTTATAAGTCTCTGTTCATCCTCTGATATCACATTCTCCTCGATCACGTCATACCTCGTTACATGGAAGCGAAGGTTTATCGAGCACCTGTTCCTCAGTTCTTTTGACACCACTCCTGAGACCTGTACCAGTGTCCCGTCTTTCATCTGGTCCCTAAGGGGTGCTGGAACGACCAGTATCATCTCAAAGTTGTCGTTCTGTGACGCCAGACTGTCATAGAAGTAACCGTAGTTAGGGGTCTGCCTGTACACGTCCTCTATCGTTACCACCTTGGTCAGTGTCTGCAGTTACTCCTTGAATATACATGCCACTTCCTGTGGCGTATATATCGCCGGAGATGGAGCCTTGACTATATTGATTTTATCATCCATTGTTCGCTACGTATTTTGGAATGAGCTCGGAAATATTATTGTTCAACTTGCAGTCTGTAATTTCTGCACTAAAATCCAATCAGTGAATGTCTTTGAAGACTAGATAATATTAAATTACATGCCTGGACTGAAGGCGATGAATGGAAGAAGGCTAATCGAGTGCCTGGCCAAAATTTCGGAAGAAAGTATCAATGCATTTTTTTAATTGAGACATAGCCGAGCGATCGCTAAGGCAAAATAAAAACGGATTAGGTTGCTAGAGGACGCCAGCATTTAATGGAATCCAAGCTATTTCCAGCTCTACAGGTTGCTTTCGATAGTACAAGCATTTCGACATATTCAGGCACCATCCTTAATGCAGAGTACGGGAAGAACAAACAAGGCGAAGAACTCAAGCAAATGAACCTTTGCCTTGTTGCTGACAAAAATGCCGAAGAGGTTCTGTATGCGTACGAGTACCAGGGGAGCGTGAACGACGTAGCCGCCTTGGCCTCTCCTGTTAGGTTCGGTCGAACTGACCATAAAACCAGAGCTGATTTCCAACCTATTTTCTTACATACCCTTTTTTCTGGTTCGCAGTTAAGGGCCTTCGACGAGCCCGAAGGACGCGTTTCCCCGGTACCCCCGACGCCCGTCCGATGAACGGCTACAATGTCGCCCGTTCCCGAAGGAGGTGTGCGACGTGCCGTCGACCACCTCCGTTCTTTTTTAACGTTTTCAAGGACTTTCCCCCCGTGCGTCTTCGCCAGATCAAGCTCTCGGGCTTCAAAAGCTTTGCCGATCCGACGTTGATCGAACTCAACGACCCCTTCGTCGGGGTGGTGGGGCCGAACGGTTGCGGGAAGTCGAACGTGATCGATGCCGTGCGTTGGGTGCTCGGCGAAGGGCGTGCGAGCGAATTGCGCGGCCTCGGGATGACGGACCTGATTTTCGCGGGCTCGTCGGGCCGCGCCCCGATGGGGCGCGCGAGCGTTGAGCTCGTCTTGGAAAACGACGACGGGCGCGTTAAGGGGCCGTGGAGTGCATACGCCGAACTCTCGATCAAGCGCGTCGTCACCGCCGAAGGCGAATCGGGCTACTTCATCAACCATCAGCAGGTACGCCGCCGCGACGTGCAGGAAATCTTCCTCGGCACGGGTCTCGGCCCCAAAAGCTATGCGATCATCTCGCAGGGGATGATTTCGAACTTCATTCGCGCCAAGCCCGAGGAGCTGCGCGTCTACCTTGAAGAAGCGGCGGGCGTGTCGCTCTATAAAGAAAGGCGTCGCGAAACGGAGTCGCTCCTGCGCTCCACGCTCGAAAACATCGAGCGCGCCGAAGACCTTCAAACCGTGCGCGGTGAAGAAATCGCGCGCCTCAAGGAAGACGCGGGGCGCGCCGCGCGCTGGAAGGAACTCACCGACCGTCGCACCGAGTCCGAGGGGCTCCTTTACTTTCTTCAGTACGAAGACGCGAAAAACGAATTGGAGCGCGTGCGAACCGAGGGTTTGGCGACGGTCGCGGCCCTTCAGGAAAAGCGCGCCGCCTACGACGAAAGCACGGCCGAGCACGAGGGTCTTGCCAAGCGCGCGACCGCCGCCGAACACGCACTCTCGGCCGCGGAGGCCGACGAACGCCGCGTCGAGCGTGAGCTCGCACGCCTCGAAGGGGAAGCCAAGCGCACCATGGAGCGTCGCGCCGAAGCGGAGCGTCACCTCGCATCCGCAACCGCCACGCTCGAAGCGAAAAAAGCGCGCCTTGCGGCCGAAAACGAGCAACTTTCCGCCGACCGCGAAAGTCGGGCGGCGCTGACGGATGCCCGCGACGAAGCGGATGCCCTGGAAGCCGAAGCCGCGGAGCGCCTCGAGGCGGCGGAAATCGAACTCGAAACGGCCGAGGAGGGACGCCGCCAAACGCGCGAGGCGCTTGAAGCGCTTCGTCGTCGCACGTCGGTCGACGAAGCCGCGCTCGGGCACGAACGCAATCGCTTGGCCGAAATCGAACGGAACCGCTCGAAAACCGAAGCGGACCGCGCGGCCGCCGAAGCGTTGCGTCCCGACGAAAAGGAAACGGCGCGGCTGCGCGACGACGTCGACGAAGCGGAAGCTGCGGCGGAAGACTGCGCCGAGCGGCTTGAAGCCGCCGAAACGCGGCTCGAAGAAACCCGGAGTCTTGCGGACGAAGCGGACAAGGCGTATTTCGCACTCCTTGCGGATCTCAAAGCCAAGGGGTCGCGCCTTTCGGCCCTTCAGGAAGTACAGGCGGGAGCCGAGCAACAGGCCGCCTTTTCCGAGTGGCTCGAAGCTCGGGGTCTCACGGGAATTCCCGCCTTTTTGGACGAAGCCCTCGTGGAGGAGGGCGCTCTCACGGCGCTCGAAGCCGTGTTGGGGGCGCGCGTGCGCGCGTTGCTCTTGCGGGACCTTCGGGCAGCTTCAGGGTTTGAAAGCGAACGCCCTCCCGCGCTTTTGAGTTTTGCGGCCCCCGTTCCGGGGGAATCGGTGTCGGAAACTTCTTCGGGGGCGCTTTCCGAGGCGCTTCTCAAGCTCGGAGAGCAGTGTGCGCTCCGCCCCTTGGCGGACGTCGTCACGAGTGCTCACCCGGCCGTTGCGGCCGCCGTGCGAGATTGGTGCGCGGGCGTGGGGCTCGTGGAGTCGCTTGCGGAAGCGATGCGCGTTCGGGAGTTGATCCCCGAAGGCGTCGTACTCGTCACCCCCAAGGGTGACATCGTCGGGCGTGCAAGCATCACGTTTTTCGCGTCCGACGCTCCCGAGAATTCGCTTCTCGCACGCGCCCAGGAAATCCGTCGTTTGACGGACGAAATCGAAGCAGCCGAGGTGGAACTGGGCCGATCGGACGACCGTCGACAAAAGGCCGCGGCCCGTGCGACGGACGCCAAGCGCGCGGTCGATGACGCGCGTCGCGGGGTATCGGAAGCCGAACGAACGCTTTCCGCCTTGAAACTCGAACTCAAAGACCGCGAAGCGGCTGCGGCCGCCTGGCGTCGTCGCGACGAAGATTTGCGCCGAAGCAGCGAAGAACTCGAAGCCGAACGCGCGGAGCGCGCTCTGGAGATCGAATCGATTCTGGAGCGACTCGAATCGGGGGCGGAGGCGCTCGAAAACGCCGAACGGGCCGATGCGACCGCCGCCGCCCGCGAAACCGCCGCCCGTGCGAATTCCGTGCGCTTGGCGCGTGAAGCGGCCGACGCACGCGAACGCGTGTCGATTCTCGGGTTGAAAGCCAGGCAGCTTCACGACGCGGACCTCGCGCGCACGCGCACGATCAAGGATCTGACGGACGACATCGAGCGCGAACGTCTGCGCGTCGAAGCCGCCCGTCGCACGATCGACGAGACGGATCGCGAAGAGCTTGATGCCGGAACGCGCGCCCTCGTCGAAGAGCTCGAACGGTTGCGTCGCACAAGCGCCGAAGCGCGCAACGCGCTCGAAGTCGCCCGCGCCACGCTTTCCGCCAACGAAGCCGTGAGTCGGGAGTTACAGGGCGCGATGTTGCCGCTGACGGAAGCAATCGGCACCTTGAAGCTTGCCGAAGGCGAAAAGAAGGCTTTGCTCGAGCAGTATTCGCAGCGCATGGACGAAGTGGGCGCTGACTGGACGCGCATGTCGGTGGTCGCGCAAACGCGCGGCGTCAAAATCGGCACCGTCCGAAACGAAGTCTCTCGCTTGGCGGGCGAAATCGCCGCGCTCGGGCCCGTCAATCATGCGGCCCTGCTGCAGCTTGAAGAAGCGGAAAAAGTTTTCGAAACGACGCGCCTTCAGATCGAAGACCTCCGTACGGCCGCGGACACGTTGGAATCCGCCATTCGTACGATCGACGCGGATACGCGAAGCCGCATGAGGGAGACCTTCGAGCGCGTGAACGCTTACTTCAAAGAGACCTTCACGGGGCTTTTCGGGGGCGGGCACGCCGAACTTACGATGACCGGGGACGAAATCCTCGCCTCGGGGATCGACGTCACGGCGCAGCCTCCGGGGAAGAAAAATGCCTCCGTTCGATCGCTCTCCGGGGGCGAGCAGGCGCTCACCGCCACGGCGCTTGTTTTTGCCATGTTCAAACTCAATCCCGCGCCCTTCTGCCTGCTTGACGAAGTGGACGCGCCGCTCGACGAAGCGAACCAGGCGCGATTGGCGGGTCTTTGCCTCAAGATGTCGGAGTCGACGCAATTCCTCATGATCACGCACCACCGCGTGACGATGGAATTCACTCGGGCCCTGATCGGCGTCACGATGCGCGAGCCCGGGGTGAGCCGCGTCGTGAGCGTCGACCTGGACGAGGCCGTGCGAATCGCCGAGTCGGCTTCGGGAGATCGTGCGTCGGGCGACGCGGCCCCCGCGACGGGCGGGTAATCAGTCACAAATTACCGGAGCTCCTGTGCCACGATCCCGTTCATCGGCGAACGCGCGGGTTACAATGCAACAACGCAAACCCCGCGGTTTTCGCCGCACACGGGCGGCCCGACGCGCTACGGCGTCGGTGTCGCGGATCGTCTTCCAACGCACATCAATTCTTCGCTTCCGAGCATCATGCCGAATCAGACTGTGATCATTCTCATCCTCGTGGGCGTTGCCCTCATGTTCTTCCTTTATTGGCGCTCGAAGCGCGAGGAACGCAGCGCTCTCGACAAGACGAAGAAGATGCGCGTTTCGACGCAAGACGTGCTGACGGAAACCCCGCGCATCGAGCCCGGTCTCGGCGGCTCTGATGCCGCCTTCGAATCGACCGAAGCGCGCGCTGCGGATGACAACGACGTCGTTGCTTCGGCGCCCGAAGAGCCTTCCGAAGAGCCTCCGATTTACGAAGAGCTCGAACGCGAAGAAGCCGAAGAAAAGAAGGCGCAGGAAGAGGCGCGCGCCCAGGAAGCGGCCCGCCCCGTCGAATCCGAACTGAGCGCCTACCCGCCCGTCGACCCGGGCATCGAATGGGTGCTCGACATTTCGCCGCGCGACGGTCTGCAGTTTTCGCTCGGGGGCGTCAAGAGCCTTGAGCTCGAATTGAAGCGCCTCGACCTGCCGCTGCTCGTTCGCATCTGGGCGCAGAGCTCCCGCGACGGCCTGTATTACGACCCGAAGAACCTTTCGGCGCCGGCGCGTCACGTCGTCGCGGCGATGGTCCTTGCGAACCGCACCGCGAAGCTCGACCCCGTGATGGCGTCGAACTTCTATCAGGTGCTCGAACAGTCGGCCGCTCAAAACGACGTGGCCGTTCGTCGACAGCTCGAACCCGTACAGGCCGCGGAACTCTCGGACAACCTCAAGAGCGTGATCGAGTACTACGATCGCACGATGGAAGTGTCGATCGTCCCGACGGATCCGAATGCCGCACCGTTCGGTTTCGACACCGTGAACGACGCCGCGCGCGCCGCGGGCTTCACGGCAGCGAGCGGCCGCTGGGAGTACCGTCCCGATCCGACGGACCACGACCCGGTGATCACGCTCGCGTTCGGCTCCGAAGGCGGCATGAGCCTTTGCCTCGGCTTCGACGTACCGCTCTCGAACCTCTCGCGCGGCGACCTGAAGCTCTTCTTTACGTTCGCGAACCACTTTGCGAACACGCTCCACGCCGCCTGGACCGACCGCAAGGGTCATCCGATCGATGCGGCGGGTGCCGTCATCATTGAAGAAAACATCCGCTCGCATGTCGAACTGATGGCCTCGAAGGGCGTTCCCTCGGGCTCGAACCGTGCGAAGCTTCTTTTTGCCCGCGGAGCGTAAGGTCCATGGCCGAACTTTCGAGCGAAATTTCGGCCGCGCAAGCGGCCGATTTTTTCGGACGCACGCGTGCGGCCGAAATGACGGAATCCGAAGCGCCCGAGCGCATGCGTGCGCTTGAGGCGATTCTCGAGCGGTGCAATTACGAGTACTACGTCCTGGATGCGCCGACACTGCCCGACGCGGAGTACGACCGTCTGTGGAACGAATTGAGCGCGCTTGAAGAACGCTTCCCCGCACTCCGCAGTCCCGCCTCTCCCACGCTTCGCGTAGGGGGCGCCCCTCGGAGCGACCTCGCAAAGGTCGTCCATGAGATGCCGATGCTCTCGATTCATACCGAGACCGACTTCTCCCGCGAAGGGGCGAAGGCCTTCGATGCGCGCGTTCGGCGCGAGCTCGGGCTCGACGACGAGGCTCCCGCCGTCGAGTACGACTGCGAAATGAAGTTCGACGGTCTCGCCGTCTCGCTTCGCTACGAAAAGGGCGTTCTTGTCCGCGCCGCGACGCGCGGCGACGGCACGACGGGCGAAGACGTCACTGCGAACGTGCGCACGATCCGCACGATCCCCCTGCGACTCACGGATGCATCGGTGCCCGAAGTCCTTGAAGTGCGCGGCGAAGTGATCATGCACCGCGCGGACTTCGAAGCACTCAACCGCCGACAGCTCGAAGCGGGTCAGAAGACCTTCGTCAATCCTCGAAACGCCGCGGCGGGTGCGCTCCGACAGCTCGATCCCAAAGTGACGGCCGAGCGGCGACTGCACTTTTACGCCTACAGTCTCGGCGTCGTCTCGGGGCCGGTGCCCGCCGACACGCAAAGCGGAATCCTCGACTGGTTCGCCGCGATCGGGTTCCCGGTCGCGGGACTTCGCCGCGTCGTCTCGGGTCCCGAGGCGCTCGCGGATTTCCACGAGACGGTGAGCGCCGAACGCGAGAATCTTCCCTTTGAAATCGACGGTGTCGTCTACAAAGTGAACCGTCTCGACCTTCAGGCCGAGCTCGGGTTCGTCGCGCGCGAGCCCCGCTGGGCGTGCGCGCACAAGTACCCGCCGCAGGAAGCGCTGACGACGGTCGAAGGCATCGACGTACAGGTGGGACGTACGGGGAAACTCACGCCCGTCGCGCGCCTGAAGCCCGTTTTCGTCGGGGGCGTCACCGTCTCGAACGCGACGCTTCACAACGAAGACCACATTGCGGAGCTCGACCTGCGCGTCGGCGACACGGTGGTCGTCCGTCGTGCCGGGGACGTCATTCCCGAAGTGCTGCGCGTCGTTCACGAGCGTCGCCCCGAAGGGACCGAACCCTTTGCGATGCCCGAACACTGCCCGATTTGCGGCAGCGCCACGATCCGCGACGACGAAGAAAAAGACACCCGTTGTACGGGCGGCCTCGTCTGCCCCGCGCAGATGAAGCTCTCGATCGTGCACTTTGCCTCGCGTCGCGCGGCCGGCATCGACGGGCTTGGTGAAAAGATCGTCGACATGCTTGTCGAAGAGGGCCTCGTCAAAACCCCCGCGGACCTTTTTTCGCTCACGCACGAAGCACTCACGGCGCCTTTGACGGCTACGGTCGGAACGGACAAGCCCGTCAAACGCATGGGTCCCAAGGCGGCCGCAAATCTGCTTGCAAGCCTTGAAAAAGCCAAGCAGACGACCTTTGCGCGCTTTATTTACGCGCTTGGCTGCCGGCACGTGGGTGAAGCGACGGCGCTCGGCCTTGCACAACACTTCGGCACGCTCGCCAAACTCGAATCCGCGACGCTCGAAGAGCTGACCGGGGTCGAAGACGTGGGTGAGGTGGTCGCCTCGAGCGTCGAAGCCTTTTTCCGGGAACCCCACAACCGCACCGTCATCGAAGCGCTCGTGCGAGCGGGCGTCACGTGGCCCGCCGTCGAAACGAAGCGAACGGATTCGGCCGTCGCCGGCAAGACTTTCGTTTTGACGGGGACTCTTCCCAACCTTACGCGCGACGAGGCGAAAGATCGTCTGATCGCCGCGGGCGCGAAGGTGTCGGGATCGGTGAGCCGCAAGACGGACTTCGTCGTGGCGGGTGCGGAAGCCGGCTCGAAGCTCGAAAAGGCCGAAAGCCTCGGCGTGCGAGTGATCGACGAAGCGACGCTCCTTGCGATGCTCGCCGACGAGGAGTCGATCGAATCGGTTGTGCCGGGCGAGCCGACGGAGCCCGTCGCGAGCACCGAACCGGTCGAACCCGCCGAACCGACGGAAGTTTCCGAAACCGTTGGGGTCTGCGAGGTCGTCGAAGAGCCGTCTCCCGACGCGCCCGCGCCGAAAAAGAAAGCCGCACGGAAGAAAAAGGACGCTTCCCGCGAGGAGTCTTCCCCTGCGGCCGCTCCCGAGGCGGAGCAACCGTCGCTTTTCGATTGAGATCGAACGTCCGCTCCCGAATCACCGCTTTTCTCGTTGCCCTTTTTCAGACGCCCCCGGTTTTCTCGGGGGGCGAAGGATTTCAGTCCCATGTATGCGCTTATCGGCGGATCGGGGTTCACGTCGAACGATGTCGTGACCGACCGCGAAGAAATCGAAATGACCACCCCGTACGGCGCCCCCTCGGCGCCGCTCGTCTTCGGGCGCCTCGGCGGCACGCCGATCGTCTTTCTGCGCCGGCACGGCGTGAACCATCAGTTCGCTCCCCATCGCGTTCCCTCGCGCGCGAACCTCTGGGCCCTGAAGCAGGCCGGAGTCGAGGGGGTCATTGCGGTTGCCACCGTGGGCGGTATCGCCGCCGATATGGGGCCGGGCGGGATTGCGCTTCCCGATCAGCTGATCGACTACACCTGGGGCCGCGAAGCGACCTACTACGACACGCCGGAAGCGGGCGTGAAGCACGTCGACATGACGCACCCCTTCGATCGCACGCTCTCGGCGGGTCTTGCGGCCGCGGCGACGCGCATCGGGCGCACGGTGCGTACGGGCGGCGTCTATGCCGCCACTCAGGGGCCGCGCCTTGAAACGGCGGCCGAAGTCGAGCGCTATCGTCGCGACGGGGCCGACATGATCGGCATGACCGTGTATCCGGAATGCGCGCTCGCGCGCGAGTTGGGGCTCGCGTACGCTCCCGTCTGCGTCTCGGTGAATCACGCGGCGGGAATCGGTACCTCGAACGAAGGGATCGACTTCGAGGCGCTCAAGGACACGGTTGCCGAAGCCGTGGTTTCGGTGGTCGACATCGCGAAGGCGTTCGTGGCGTTCGAAGCTCTCAAGACGCCTGTCGCCGAGCGATAACGAAAAGGAACGTCTCCGTGCAGCGTCCCGTTCTTCGAATGGGGGATCCGAACCTCGTCACGGCCTCGGTTCCGGTTCGCGAATTCGGCACGACCGAATTGCGCCGACTTGCGGGCGATCTTTGGGACACCATGGATCGCGAAGGGGGCTGCGGCCTTGCCGCTCCTCAGATCGGCGTCAACCTTCGCGTGATCTGCTTCGGGTTCAAATCCAAAAATCCATTGTGCGAAGGGCGTTCGATTCCGCAGACCGTGCTTGTCAACCCCGTGATCGAGCCGATCGGGGAGGAAACGGAAGAAGACTGGGAAGGGTGTCTGTCGCTTCCCGGTTTGCGGGGCGTCGTGCGCCGCGCAAAGAAAATCCGCTACAGGGGATTCGACATCGAGGGGAACCCGATCGAGCGGACGGCCGCCGGCATGCACGCGAGGGTCGTGCAGCACGAAACGGATCACCTCGACGGGATCCTCTACGTGATGCGGGTCGAAGACTGGACGAAGTTCGGCTTCCGAAAGGAAATCGAAAAGAACGAAGGCTGAGCGGCCGGACTTCCGGATCCCGAACGTCCCCGAAACGAAAACGCCCCGTCGCGTGCAACGCGAGGGGCGTTTTGTTTTTCATTCGACGAAAGGAAATCAAGCCTGCAGCATGTCGACCTGTTCGCGCAGGTGTTCGCGCAGGAGTTCCTTCGCGAGGTCTTCTTCGCCGCGTTTGATGGCCTGGAGGAGTTCGCGCTCCTGACGGGCGATGTTGAGGAAGAATTCCGGATTGTTCTGCGGAAGGGTCGAGGTCGTCTTTTCGAAGTACGTGACGAGCGCGGCCGAGAAGACCTGGAGGACGCGGTTCCCGCAAGCTTCAAGGAGCAACAGGTGAAATTCGCGGTCCCAACGGTCCGCTTCCTGCGTGTTTGCGGCGTTCGCTTCGATGCGGTTGATTGCTTCGTCGAGTCGCCCGAGCAGTGCGGGTGTCACGCGACGGATCGCGAGCGGAATGATGTCGACTTCGATCAGGAGGCGCGCTTCGATGAATTCGCGGATGTCGAAGTTGGCGATGTCCATCTGAACCTGAATCTGCGCGGAGAGGTTCTTCGGGCCGAGATTGTTGACGGTCATGCCGCGCTTCGGCGCGCGGTCGACGACGCCCATCTGAGAGAGAACGCTCAATGCCTTGCGAATCTTGTAGCGCGTCACGCCGAAGCGGGTGGCGAGTTCCGTTTCGGTATCGATGCGTCCGCCCGACTTGGCCTGGCGGAGAATGTGTTGATGAATCGCGCGAAAGAGCGCTTCTTCATCGACCAACGTGTCTTTTGTCAAAGCCGTTCCCCGGAAAGTGCCGTCCGACGGGTGTGTTCCGCCCGGGTCGGTTCCTTCGGGCAGAGACGAACGGCTGCGTGCTGTTTGGAAAAAATTGAAGTGGCGCTCATTTTAGCGCAGAGACGCGACCGCATCGGTCGACCCAAGACGAGATGAGAATCGCGCCCGGGACACGGTGTCGTCCGCCATGTATATGCGGGTTTGGGAAAGTCGGGAAGGTCGAATTCTGTTAAAATCCTCGCTCTTCTCGCAGAGGAGTAGCCGGGAAGGGCGTCTGATACGCCGTTTCCGTCCGCGTCAACATACTTGGCGTCCGGTTTTCCCACCTTTCGGACCCATGGCGCGGATAGCGGGGTTGCGCGCAACGCGCACCGTGTCGGCAAGATCTGCGAAGGCATCCGATGCGACCGGGCGGGACCGGCGGCGGAGGCCTTCGTACGATTGTTCGCCGCCGACAGCCCGCCCTTTCTTTTTTCCCGGACCCCATCATGATTTTCGAGTCGCTTACCCTCTCGACCCTTGTCGTCACGGCCGCCGAAATCGGCGACAAGACCCAGTTGCTCGCGCTGTGTCTTGCGGCGCGTTTTCGCGCTCCGGTGCCGATCGTGCTCGGTATTCTCGCCGCCACCGTTTTGAATCACTTGTTGGCCGGACTCCTCGGCCTCTCGGTGGCGAGCTTTCTCACGCCCGAGACGCTCAAGTGGATTCTCGTGCTCTCGTTCCTCGCGATGGGGCTCTGGATGCTCGTTCCCGACAAGATCGACGAAGAGGATTGCGAGAGCGCCCCGAACACCTACGGCGTGTTCGTGACGACGGCCATGCTCTTTTTCCTCGCGGAAATGGGTGACAAGACGCAACTTGCAACCGTGGCGCTCGCCGCGCACTACCACGACGCGATTTTCGTCGTGGCGGGGACGACCCTCGGGATGTTGATCGCGGACGTGCCCGCGGTTTTCGTGGGCGACAAGCTTTCGAAGAAAATCAGTATGGTTTGGATGCGTCGCATCGCGGCCGTGATCTTCCTCGGGTTCGCCGTCGCGTCCTACTTCGCCTAAGACGCCGTAGCGCATTCCTCGAAGCGGCAGTTCGAAACAATGAAAGGGGCGCGTGCCGCAACGGTACACGCCCCTTCGAGCATTCGGGCGGCGGTTGCACGCCTCCGCCCGGGACCATTCGAACCCTTAGTAGTTGTAGCGCACGCCCGCGCCGAGCACCCACTTCACGTCGTCGTCGACGATCGGGCTGTCCTTGACTTCGGACGGGAGTACCGTGGCGGAAGCCGTACCGAAGAGCGACCAGTTCGCGCCGAGCTTGTAATTGACGTCCATGCCGAAGGAGGGTGTCAGGGCGGCGTCGGGCGAATAGGCGTTGAAGCCCGAGCGGCGCGATTCGGCGTTCGAGACCCCGTAATAGTACTCGTTGAAGTTTTCGCTCGCCCACGTCAACGTGGCAAAGGGCGCGAGCGTGAGTTCGCCGAGCTGCACGGGGTAACGGTAGGAGCCGATCATGAGGAGGCCGTCGCTTTTGCCGAGTACGTCGACGTGCATGCTCGCGTCGACGATGCCGAAGCGGCTCGTCCAGCGGTAGCCGACCGAGGCGGCCATTGAGGTGTCGCGCTTCTTGAGGGTCTGCATGCGCGCGTCGTCGGAATCGTCCGGATCGAAGAACATCGGCATCCAGCCGAGGCCGAGACGGACGGAATGCGCTTCGTTCTTGAAGAGATAAACGCCGCCCGAGATGCCGTGCGCCCAGAAGAGGTCCGATTCGACCGTGAGAAGGGGAAGCGGGTAGTAGACGGGATCCGTGTCGACGTACTCGGACGAGGTGACGTAGAGCGCGCCGCCGAGGCTCACCTGAGCGGGCGCGGCCTGAAGAGCGGCGGGGAGCGCAAACGCGGCGGAAATCGCGGAAACGAGCGCAAGCTTGCGGAACGAAGCGGTCATGAGAAAACTCAAAAAAAGAAAAAGGAAATCGGGGTCGAAGGAATCGACCGGATCGACGCGACGGGGACAAATCGGACGATTGCATATTAAACTGAACCGTACAGTTCAGTTTTCGTATGACTGAATTGCGGAGTGTAGTTATACTTTTTCGTGCTGTCAATGAACGTCTGTTCGTTTTTCTTCGAGAATTCGCTCGAAGGACGTGCGTTGGCCGGATTGAGCGTCTTTCCCCGTACCTACGCCCGGACGCGCCTTCCGCTATGCTTTTTTACAGGTGTCGATCGAGCGGCGTGAGCGAACCGCGATTTCCTCACGCCGATATTGCGTCGACATTGAGAACAACCGCCGAAATCGACCGCCGACACGTGCGACCCGAACCTTTCCCATGAAGACCCTTTCTCCGATTCGCAGGGAATCCATCCTTGCCGCCGCCTATGCTCTGATCGACGCCGACGGGCTTGAAGGCGCATCGATGGATCGCATCGCCCGCGAAGCGGGCGTCTCGAAGACGACGCTCTACAACTACTACCCCTCGAAGGAAGAGCTTCTGCGTGCGGTGATCGTGCGGTACGCGACCTCGTTTCTCACGCGTTCCGTGGAGGATCTCGTCGCGGCGGAGGATTCTCCCGAACCGCTCGAAGCGAAGCTTCGTACGTTTGCCGGGCATGTTCTCGACTTCCTTTATTGTGAGAAATCGGTCGGGCGTTTTTACCGTTTGATCGTGGGGGCGTCGGTGCATTCCGACGTGGGACGACTCTTTCGAAGCGCAGGTCCCGAAGAGGCCATGCAGGCCGTGGCTGCCTACCTGAAGCGTCGCATGGATGCGGGCGAACTCGCTCCGGCCGACCCGTACTTGCGCGCGCGGCAACTGATGGCGCTCATTCGCGCGGAAACGGACGTGTACCTGCTCTCGCAGGACTTTCCCGACTTTCGCCCCGAAGACGTCGAGGCGATGAGCACGCGGGCGGCCGCCTTCTTCATCGAAGGCGCGAAGGCCCGCCCGAACGCCTGATCCAAGGCCCGATCGAGAGTTCGATCGAAGGCCTGCCGAAGCGGCGGGCCTTCGTTTTTTTCAAACGTTCACACGCCGCTCTCGTCGGATGCCTCGAAGCGGGCTTCGGTTTCTTCGAGCGCCGACTTCAGCGCGGGAAGCGTCCCGTAGAGGAGTTCGAGCGCCGCGCGCGGCGTCAGACTGTCGAGGTCCGTCGCGCAGAGTGCTTCGACGCGATCGAGGAAGGGTCGAAGGTCCTCCGCCGTGAGGCCCGGGGCCTTCGCGTCGAACGCATCCTCGCCGAACTCATCGTCCGAAGCCGGCGCGTCGAGAAGCGGATCGTGCGGCAGGTCGAAGAGCGACGGCTGCATCCCGGGCATCTTCCCCGCTTCAAGGTCCCGGAGCACTTCACGCGCTCGGCGAACGACCTTGGGCGGAACCCCCGCGAGTTGCGCCACCGCGATCCCGTAGGAGCGGTTGGCGGGGCCTTCCGTGATTTCGTGAAGGAAGACGACGCGGGACTTTGCCTGCGTGGCCGCCACGTGCACGTTCGCCACACCCCGCAGTTCTTCGGCGAACTTCGTGAGTTCGAAGTAGTGGGTCGCAAAAAGCGTGTAGGCTCGAGCGTCTTCGACGAGCGACTGCGCGATCGCGGCCGCAAGCGACAAGCCGTCGTAGGTCGACGTGCCGCGACCGATTTCGTCCATGAGCACGAGACTGCGGTCCGTCGCCTGATGAAGAATCGTCGCCGCTTCGGTCATCTCGACCATGAAGGTCGAGCGCCCGCGCGCGAGGTCGTCCGAGGCGCCGATGCGGGTGTGGATGCGGTCGACGGGCCCGATCTCGGCCGAGGCGGCCGGAACGAAACTCCCCGCCCATGCGAGAAGTACGATGAGGGCGACCGAACGCATGTAGGTCGACTTCCCGCCCATGTTGGGACCGGTGATGACGAGCATGCGACGGTTTTCGTCGAGTCGGCAATCGTTCGGGACGTAGTTTTCGATCGCGGTTTCAACGACCGGATGACGTCCGCCTTCGATCGAGAGGCCCGTTCGGTCCGTAAGACGCGGCTTCACCCAACGGTATTCGATCGCGTGCTCCGCGAGAGCGAGGAGCGCGTCGAACTGAGAGAGAGCGGACGCGGCCTCCATGAGGCGAGCAACTTCAGGCTGAAGGCGCGCGACGACCTCCAGGTAGAGTTCGCGCTCCAGAGCACTCGATCGTTCCTTGGCGGAGAGGGCCTTGTCCTCGTAACTCTTCAGTTCGGGCGTGATGTAGCGCTCCGTGTTTTTCAGAGTCTGCCGACGGTGGTAGTGAAGCGGCACGTCCTTCGACTGCGCTTTCGAGACTTCGATATAGAAGCCGTGAACCTTGTTGAATTCGACGCGAAGGGTCGAGAGGCCCGTCGCCTGACGTTCGCGTGCTTCAAGGTCGAGCAGAAACTGCCCCGTGTTGTCCCTGAGGTCGCGAAGCGTCTTCAATTCGGTATTGAACGTGCTCGCAATTACGTCCCCGTCGCGAAGCTGTACGGCGGGTTCTTCCAGAAGCGCCTCGCGCAGAAGCGTTTCGATGGCTTCGGGCACCTCAAGCGTGCGGGAGAGGTCCGCAAGAAGCGTCGCGGGCGAATCCGAAAACGCCGCGCCCAGCGCGCGCACGGCCGGCAGGGCGTCGCGCAGCGACGCGAGTTCCCGCGGACGAACGCTTCCGAGTGCGATGCGGCTCGCGATGCGTTCGATGTCGGGGAGAGCGTCAAGTTCCTCGGAAAGACGTGCGCGGTCGTCGGCATCCGTTACGAGTCGTTCGATCGCATCGTGTCGGGCGCGCGCCGCGTCGGCGCCGCGCAGCGGCTGATTGAGCCATCGCTTCAATTCGCGGCTCCCCATGGCGCTTCGGCACCCGTCGAGAACCGAGAAGAGCGTCAGTTCGCCCGCGTCGCGTCGCACCGTGTCGGAAATTTCCAGATTGCGGCGGCTCGCCGGGTCGATCACGATGAATTCGTTTTCGGTGACGAGCTTGAGCGGTCGGATGAAGGGGAGGGCGTCGACCTGCGTTTCCGACGTGTAGTCGAGAAGCGCGTTCGCGGCTTCCAGAACGAGCGGGAAGCCCTCGATTTCCCAGGCGTCGAGGTTGTCGAGGCCGAACACCTTCTTCAGGTTTTCAGTCCCGTGGGCCGCGTCGAAGTGCCAGTCGGGCATCGACGTGAGGACGAGCTCGGGGTGCGTTTCGCGAAGCGTCTGCTTGAGGTGTTCGGGGACGAGAATTTCCGAAGGGGCGATGCGCGCGAGTTCGGTTTCGAACTGCTCGGCGGAGACGTTCTCCGCACGGAAGTCGCCGCTCGAGAGCGTGAGCCACACGAAGCCGTAGCCCGCATCCCCCTTGCGGCGGCGCTTCGGGGCGGCGACGGCAAGAAGCACCGAATCGGACTTTTCGGGCAGCAGCGCCGTTTCCGTAAGGGTCCCCGGCGTGATGATGCGGGAGATCTTGCGTTCCATGGCGGGGCCCTTGCCCGGTACCCCCTGCTGCTCGGCAATGACGACGCTCTCGCCCATTTTCACGAGCCGCGCCACGTACTGATCGAGCGACACCATCGGAATCCCCGCCATCGGAATGGGCGTGCCGTCGGACATTTTCCCGCGCTTCGTGAGCGTGATGCCGATCAGGCGATTGGCTTTAGACGCATCGTCGAAGAACGTTTCGTAGAAGTCCCCCATGCGAAAGAGGACGAGCTGCTCGGGGTAGCGACGCTTGATTTCGACGAACTGCCGCATGGCGGGCGTGAATTGCGAAAGCGACTCGGTCTGAAGGTCGATGGTGCCCATGGGAACGTGGTAAGTGATCGGTATCGGAAGGGAGGTATTTTCGCACGCGCGCGCGGGGCGCGCCCCGAAATGAAAAGACCCCGAAATCCGTGGAACGGATCGGGGTCTCCCGGAGGTCGGCCGGGGCCGAAAAGAGACCGCGGAAACTCGGGTCTCTCAAACGCGGAGATTATTCCGCGGCGGCCTTCGGCTTGCGCGGAGCGCGCTTCTTGGCGGGAGCCTTTTCAGCCGTTTCGGCCTTCGGAGCTTCTTCGGTCGTCTTTTCGACCTTCGTCGTCAGGGTCTTCGTTTCGGGTTCGCTTTTTTCGGCCTTTTCCGCTTTTTCAAGACGGCCGACGAGCGGGAGGAGCTTCGCGAAGATGCGCGGCGTGCCGCAGCAGACCGAGCCCGTTTCGAGCCACTTTTCACCGCCTTCGAGGTCGGTGATGAGGCCGCCCGCTTCGAGAACGAGAAGGCCGCCCGCGGCGATGTCCCAGGGCTTCAGGCCCGCTTCCCAGTAGCCGTCGTAGCGGCCGCAGGCAACCCACGCCAGGTCGAGCGCGGCGGAGCCCGGACGACGGATGCCCGCCGAGCGTTCGGCCACCTTGCGGAAGCCCGTCATGTACGCATCGAAATCGTCCGTGCGACGGAAGGGGAAGCCCGTGCCGATCAGCGAGCGGCGAAGGTCCACGGTGTCGGAGACGCGAATGCGGCGGTTGTCGAGGAACGCCCCCTGGCCCTTGGCGGCCGTGAAGAGTTCGTTTTTCGCCACGTCGTAGATGACAGCCGCCACCACTTCACCGCGGAAGGCGAGCGCGATCGAGACGGCGTACTGCGGAACGCCGTGCATGAAGTTGGTCGTACCGTCGATCGGGTCGATGATCCAGAGGTAGTCGCTTTTGCCGCCGATGCGACCGGCTTCTTCCGTCAGGAAGGCGTGACGCGGATACGCGGCCTGCAGCTCCTGAACGATCGCTTCTTCGGCGGCCTTGTCGGCGCTCGTCACGAAGTCGTTGGCGGCCTTGGCTTCGACGGTGAGGCGGTCGAGGTCGTTGGCGGCGCGGAGGATTTCCTTGGCGGCGCGGCGAGCGGCTTTGACGGCCGTTGCAATATAGGCGGAGAGTTGCGACGTGGACATGGAGGGGCTCGAATTGAAAGAGAACGTGGAGCCCGAAGAGCGCGGCAAAAAGCGGCTCCCGGACTTTCAAAAAGCAAAGCGGAGAGAGGCCCGACGGGGCCAACCCTCCGATATCGGGCGAAGAGTTTAACGCAAAGCCCGTCCGAGGTGGGGGAAAACGCGGTGGTTTTCCCTGATTCCGGAGAACTTTCATGACGAAACGATGACGAAAACGGACGGAAACTCGCCTTCGTATTGTTTACCCTTCCGATCGGTCACGAAGTCTTCACAAAACCGTACGGAGAAATGTCATATGCGGGGCGGAGAATGCTTCCCGAGCCCGACGGACGGCGCACGCGTTGTCACGAAAGACACAACGTCTGCGCGGACGCGGCGCTCAGGAATGTTTCGGTCCGTACGAGGTACGACACTCGACGCTCCCCGCAACCCGCGGCGCACCGCACGGAAAAAGAGAAATCGTGCGCTCGGGATGCGGCGGCCTTCGTACGGATCTTCACTCGGGCTTTTCGATCTTTCCCCGAAACGAACTCCGACGCGGGTTAGGGAAACCGAAGGGCCTCTAGGAGTTTCTCTCTCATGCTTGCTATCCGTACGATCGTCGCCGCGACGCTCTCGGCCGCTTCCATCGCCGCTTTTGCCGGGGCCGACCACATGGTGATCGCCATGCCCCAACTGCCGACCGTGATCGAGCCGCAGGGCTTGAACAACAACGCGATCGACCGCTACCTGCCTTCCGTCTTCGAAACCCTCCTGAAGGCCGACAACGCGACGGGCGAACTGAAGCCGGGGCTCGCCGAATCCTGGAAGCGCATCTCGCCCGAAACGGTCGAATTCAAGCTCCGTCACGGCGTCAAGTTCCATGACGGCACGGACTTCACGGCCGACGACGTCGTCTTCACGTTCGGCCCCGAACGCTTCTCGGGCGAAAAGGCTCCGGGTCGCGCCGTGGCGTGGGAATTCCTCGGGAACCTCAAAGAAGTGACGAAGGTCGACGACTACACGGTGCGAATCACCATGAAGACGCCCGATCCGATCATCGAACGCCGTTTCTCGGCGCGCACCTCCGAAATCGTCTCCGAAGACGGTTGGAAGGCCGCGGGCGGCTGGGAAAACTGGATTCGCAAGCCGATCGGCACGGGTCCCTACAAGATCGTCGACTTCAAGACGGGCAACCGCCTCGAGCTCGTTCGCAACGACGGCTATTGGGCGAAGCCCGCTCCCGCCGCTCGCGTGAGCTTCGTGGAAGTTCCGGAACTCTCCGCCCGCGTCGCGGGTCTGCGCTCGGGCGAATTCGACCTCATCACCGAAGTGACGCCCGACCAGGTGAAGCCCCTCTCGCAGGACGGTCGCATTGACGTCGTGGGCGGCGCCATCGACAACGTCTACGGCATGATCTTCGACTCGAAGAGTTCGAAACTCATGGCGAGCAAGGAACTCCGCCAGGCGATCCTCCATGCGATCGACCGCGACCTTCTCGTTCAGGCGCTCTTTGCGGGTCGCACGACGCCCGCCAACAGCTTCCAGTCGAAGACCTTCGGCGAACTTTACCTCCCGCAGTTCGACGCCAAGCTCTACGACCCCGAAAAGGCCAAGGCTCTCGTCAAGGCCTCGGGCTACAAGGGCGAACCCATCGTCTGGCGCATCCAGACGGGCTATTACACGCAGGAACTCACCGTCTCGCAGGCGATTGCCGGGATGCTCAAGGCCGTGGGTCTCAACGTTCAGTTGGAAGTCAAGGAAAACTGGACGCAGGTTGAAGCCGACGGCGCCGATCGCATGATCAACAACGCCTCCTTCTCGGCTTACTACCCCGATCCCGTCGCGCAGCTCTGGCGCCGCATGAAGCCCGCGAGCTTCTGGATCGACGCGGGCTTTGTCGCCGACAGCCCCGAATACCGGAAGTTCTGCGAACTCGGTCGCGTGCTTGAAAGTTCCGTCGATGCGGCCGAACGCAAGAAGGCCTGGGAAGGGATGCTCGCCACCTTCGCAGAGAACCCCTGGGCCTGCCCGCTCTACGCCCTCCCGATGCTCTACGCGAAGCAAAAGAACGTCGAGTGGACCCCGAACGTCATGCAGGGGAGTCTCGACCTTTCGGCCGACAACCTCGCTTTCCGCTGAGTGCGGCGGGCAAGCTCCCGGCTTTGAGAACCTTCCTGCCGGGAGCCGCCCTTTCTCCGTGAACGCTTATCAAGAAGCGAAAAGCATCCGGGGCTCCGGACGCGGCGGACCGCGTCGCGGGGCTCTTTGAATTTTCCAACCCGTTTTCAAACACATTCGTCACCCAAGAAGAAGGGCCGGAGTTTTCTCCGGTCGCACGCCTATGGCATCCCAGACACCATCTTCGAACGCCGCTTCCGAACTCCTTGCGGTACGGAACCTTCACGTCGCTTTCGGCGCCGTGGAAGTCCTCCACGGGGTCGACCTCTCCGTCCGCACGGGACGTATTCACGCCCTCATCGGCGAATCGGGCTCGGGCAAAAGCGTGCTCGCGCGCTCGATCCTCGGGCTCGCGGGCCGCACGAGCCGCACGACGGGCTCGATCCGCTTCGCGGGGCGCGAGCTCGTCGGTCTCACCGAAGACGAATACCGCGCGTTGCGCGGCGCCGAAATCGGTCTTGTCGTTCAGGACGCGATGTCGGCCCTGAACCCGATGCGCACGATCGGCGAACAGCTCGCCGAAACGCTCGCCTACCGTCACCCCGACTACCGCAATCGCATGTCGGGGGCGGCGGCGCTCGTGAAGCACAAGGCCGACCTCACGGATCAGGCCCTGGGGCTCCTTAAGACCGTCGGGATCACCGCCCCCGAAAAGCGTATGACCGCGTACGCCCACCAGCTCTCGGGCGGGATGCGTCAGCGCGTGATGATCGCGCTCGCCTTGGCGGGCGAACCGAAGCTTCTTCTCGCCGACGAACCGACGACGGCGCTTGACGTCGTCGTGCAGCGGGAGCTCTTGAACGAAATGCGCGACCTCGTGCGTGCGCGCGGCATGTCGATGCTCCTTGTGACGCACGATCTGCACCTCGCGCATGACGTGGCGGACGACGTTTCCGTCATGTATGCGGGTCACATTCTCGAAGAAGGCCCCGTCGCACAGGTGATCGCCCGCCCCGCACACCCCTACACGGAAGGGCTTTTGAACGCCATGCCCGACATGGAAAGCGAGCGCGGCACCTTGAAGCCCATTCCGGGCGAAATTCCGCCTCCCGACCGCCTCGGTTCGGGCTGTCCTTTCGCGAGTCGTTGCCCGCGCGCCCGCGAAGCGTGCCGCCTTGCCTTGGGCGCGATGAAGACCCTGTCGGTCGCCTTGGACGCAACGGACGCCGAAGGCGAGGCCGCCGAACGCCGCACGCGCTGCGCCGACGCGCTCCTGGACGAAACCGAAGTGCGCGAAATTCGCGAAACCGCAGACATGCTCGAAGCAATCGAAGCGTGCGCGCCCGCGGCCGCCTCCGACGCGTCTTCCCGCACGTCCCGCGCGACCCCGGTCGACGTCCGCTCCGAACATTCCGTGCACGACGACGCGAACGATACGATTGACGACGAGCGTCGTCTCGTTGAAAACGCCGAATCGCACGGTCCCGTCGGTCGGCTCGGGTCGGCCGATCCGCTCAGCCCGCTCGGCGAGCCCCAGCAAACCGACTTTCCCGTGATCGTCGACGTGCGCGTCAAGCGCCACTGCTACTACGCCCGCAAGGGCTTTTTCGGCCGCCGTACTCCCTGGGACGTCCTTCAGGACATCGACCTCAAGATCCGATACGGCGAAGTGATGGGGCTCGTGGGCGAATCGGGCTGCGGGAAGTCGACGTTGGCGCGCCTGATGCTGGGCCTTTCAAAGCCCACCGAAGGGACGGTGCTCTTCAAAAACGAAGCCTATCCCGAACCCCGTTCGCAACGCTGGCGCGAACAGCGCTCCTCGATGCAGATGATCTACCAGGACCCCTACGGGTGTTTCGACGCGCGCATTCCGATCGTCGACCAGGTGGCCGAACCCCTGATCGTGCATTCGGGTCTGACACCCGAAGAAGCGCGCTCTCGTGCACTCGACGTACTGAAGCTCGTCGGCATGCCCGAGCACCACGCGGGGAAACTCCCCGGCGTCATGTCGGGCGGGCAACTCCAGCGTGCGGCGATTGCCCGCGCGGTGGCGTTGCGTCCCGCGCTTCTCGCCTGCGACGAGCCGGTTGCGTCCTTGGACGTTTCCATTCAGGCGCAGGTTCTGGAGCTTCTCAACCGGCTTCGCGAGCAAACGAAGATGTCGATGCTCTTCGTTTCGCACAACCTCAACGTCGTTCGCTACATCTGCGACCGCGTCACGGTGATGTACCTCGGGCGCATCGTCGAAACGGGGGACGTCGACGCCGTCTTCGGCAACCCCAAGCACCCCTACACGCGGCTTCTCATGGCCTCGACCCCGGGGGCGAACGATTCGGTCGTGAAGTACTACCCGAAGGGCTCGATGCCGAGCCCGATCGACCGCCCCGCGGGGTGCGTTTTCGCCAACCGCTGTCCCTTGGCGCGGGACGTCTGCCGTCGGTCGGTACCGCCCCTGCGCACGGACGCGTCGGGCCACGGCGTCGCGTGCTTTCACGGCACGTCCTTTCTCACCGCGACGACCTCCGAGGAGCTCTGACCGATGTTTGCTCTGATTTTCCGTATCGTTCTGCGCGCCGCGTTCACGCTCTTTCTGCTCACGGCGTGCGTGTTTTTCGCCCTGCACCTCACGGGCGACCCCGCCCGCATCATGCTGGGGAATTCCGCCGACGCGGTGGCGCTCGAAGCTTTCCGCGAACAGTGGGGGCTCAATCGCCCGCTCTGGGAGCAGTTTCTCGTCTACCTGCAGAAGTTCGTCATGCTCGACATGGGGACGAGCTATATGACGGGGTTGCCCGTGAAGGAAGTGTTTCTCTCGGCCTTCGGTCCCACGATGAGTCTCATGATTCCGACCGCGATCGTGACGCTCCTTTTCGGGATCCCGACCGGGGTGCTCGCCGCTCTCAAGCGCGGCACCCGCACGGACCGCGCCATGATGGTGCTCTCGGTTTTCGGCTACGCCGTGCCGAACTTCTTCATGGGGGTGCTGCTCCTTCTCGTCTTTTCGATCTGGCTCGGGTGGCTTCCCTCCTACGGGAACGGTTCCGTCTGGCACTACATCATGCCGATCGTGACGATGGCAACCTCGGAAGCGGCGATTTTCTCCCGCTACGCCCGAAGCGCCATGATCGACGCTATGCGCCTTCCCTGCGTGCGTGCCGCGCGGATGCGCGGGCTTCCCGAGTCGCGCGTCATTTGGCTCCATGCGTTGCCGAACGCCATGCTCTCGATTCTCACGATTCTGGGCTTTTTCATCGGCACGCTCGTGGCGGGTGCCGTTATCACGGAAAACGTCTTCTCGTGGCCGGGCGTCGGGAAACTTCTCGTGCAGTCGGTCGCAAACCGCGACATTCCGGTCGTGCAGATGATCGTGCTCGTGACGGGCGCGTCTCTTGTGACCGCCAACCTCTGCATGGACCTTCTCGCCCTGATCGTCAATCCGCGTCTTCGCAAAGGCGACAACTGACACAAGCTGATTTCCGGGACACACAAACATGAACACACGTATTTCGGCAGCGGGTCGAAGCGGCCTCGTCACGGCGAGCGCGCTCCTTCTTCTCGTGTTTTTCCTGGCGGGGGTGCTCGCCCCTTGGATCGCTCCCTACGACATCGAGGCGATGGACCTGACGGGACGCCTTCTGATGCCTTTTGAGTCGAGCGCTCACTGGCTCGGCACGGACGAACTCGGTCGCGACGTGTTCTCGCGCCTCTTGCATTCGATTCGCCTTTCCTTCCTCCTGGCGGTCGCGGGGACGGTCCTCGGGGCCGTGATCGGCACGACCTTGGGCTTCATTGCGGCGCGTTTCGGCGGACTCGCGGACGATGCCGTCAATGCGGGGGTCGACTTCACGGCGTCGCTTCCCTTCATCATCCTTGCGCTCACGATCATCGCCTTCCTCGGGACGGACGTCACCGTGATCATCGTCATCATGGCGGTCTACGGGTGGGACCGGTACGCGCGATTGACGCGCAACCTGGCGCGCTCGGCCTACACCGAGGGTTACGCCTCGGCGCTCGAAGGGCTCGGGATCCCGACGATGCGCATTGCCTTCCGCCACATTCTCCCCAACATCGCGTCGGCCCTCGTCGTCAACATGACGCTCAACTTCCCCGGAATGATTCTTCTCGAAACGTCGCTTTCGTTCCTGGGCGTGGGCGTGCAGCCCCCGATGAGTTCGCTCGGCACGATGCTCGGGTTCGGACGCGACTACCTCACGACCGCCTGGTGGATTGCCGTCGTGCCCGGGGTTGTGATCGTGCTTTCGACCCTCTCGATGTCGATTCTCGGCGACTACGTGCAGCAAAAGCTCGAACCCGCCTCGCGATAAACCTCAACAAACCGCTCGGGAGCCGAACGCGACCGTTCGGCTCCCGAAGCCGTTTTTCAGAACCGAATTGAAACCTTGAAACTTCAAAAACAACGGACCGCAACCATGAAGAATTCCGACAACGCTTCCAAAACCGAAAGTGCTTCCACGCATCCCCGCTTTCTGATCGTGGGCTTCGACGGGCTCCGCCCCGACGCCGTCACGGCGGAGGAAATGCCCGCGCTCGCGGGTTTTCTCGCGGAAAGCCACGTGTGGACGAACTATCGCGCGGACTTCCCGACCGAAACCTACGTGAACCATCCGGGGATCTTCTCGGGCTTTCGCCCGAAGGATCACGGCGTCATTGCGAATACGTACTTCCGTCGCGGCATGAAGCCCGAAGAGGCGGTCTTTCGCGGCTCGAGCCTCGAGTCCGTGCTCGCGCACGAACGCTCGGAAGGCGGCTGCGGCGTGATCGCCGTTCCCTCGATCGGAGACCGTCTGGGCGAGCGCGGCATGACGATGCGGGTCTACTGCGCGAATTCCGTCGGGAGCACGCGTCTGCAGCACGTGCACGCGGACCGCTACGCGACACACGTCGTCGCGTGCGTGCACAAACTCGATGCGACCGAACCCGCCACCGCCCGCGAGGCGCTCGTCGAACACTACGGGAACGGCGTGCCGCTCGAATTCCCCGACTTCAAGGGGTCGAGCCTCACGGTCGACCTTTTTTTCAAGGAAGAGTTGGGCGATGCGGGCATTGATCGACTCGGCGACGTCACGGTCCTTTGGATCGGCGAGCCCGACCATTCCTCGCACGAATTCGGCCTCTGGGACGAGCGCACGCGCGCGGCGCGCCGTCATGCGGACGAGGAGTTCGCGCGGGTGCTCGCCTGGTGGCGCGAAACGGGGCGCGACGCGGGCGTGCAACTCGCGGTGCTTTCCGATCACGGTCACGGCGTCGTGCGCCGTCACATCTCCATGACGGAGATTCTCGAAAAGGCGGGCTTCAAGGTCGCGACGGGCGCCGAAGTCGCCCGCGGGCTCGACCCGAAGAGCGTCGACGCGGTGCTGGCCGGAACCTACACGTCGGGACTTTGGCTCACCGAACCCACTTTCGAAAATCTCCTTCGCGCGCGCGACGCGCTGATGGCTTCGCCCGACATCGGGATGCTTTTTTCGCAACCCGACGAAGCGCGTCCCGATGCCGTCGAAGGGCGCGTGCCGGGGACCTTCTCCGAAGCGCTCGTCTTTACGAATAACGAACGTTCCCCCGACTTGCGCATCGTTCCGCGCGGCAACCCCGCGACGGGCGACCTCGTCATGGGGCGCGAGCTCGAACTCGGGACGGGCAACCACGGCGGGCTTCTCCCGCAGGAACTGAATTGCGTCTTTGCGATCGCGGGGTCGCGCTTCCCCGGAAAGGGGCGTCATACGGAACCCGCGGGACATGCGGACGCGGCCGTGACGATCATGGATCAGTTGGGGCTCCTCGACGACGAAGCGCTCCTGCCCCTTCCGACGGGGCGCCTTCTCGTCGAAGCGATGGAAGACGGCTGTACCTGCTCCAGGGGGGTGCAACCCGCCGTTCCCGCCGTCGAACGTCTGGAACTCGCCTGCGGCTCCTTCACACAGGTGTTGGAACGCATCAACCACGCGGGTCGCACCTACCTCACGGCGGGCTACCGCACGAGCGACGACGGCTGGTGCGCCGAAACGGGTCTTCCCGAAGACGTTAGCGAAAAATAAAGCGCTCGCATCGAAAAGCGGACCACAATAGGCCCGAAGAACGTCCTGGAATCACCCCGGAACCGTCCGTACCGGACACCGCTGCCGCGCATGCACGGGACGAGTTCCGGGTCGATACCCGACCCAACGGAAAAGAACCACTATGACCGCCAACGAAACCCAAAAAAACTGCATCCCCCAAGCAGGCGAACGCATCGACATCCTCCTCGGCGGGACCGATCCCGCGGAACTCGAACAGCTCGCCGCCGAGTTCGCCGCCGAAAATGTCCTTCGTCGTCCCGACTTCATCCGCTTGACGAACGTCCCCGCCGAGTGCCTCACGGAGGAGCTCCGCGCTCGAGCGCTCGAAAGCCGCATCGACCTCATCGCGCTTGCGCCCGGTCTCTCGCTTCGGGACTTCCGGGTGGCGTGCTTCGACATGGACAGCACCCTTATTCAGAACGAGTGCATCGACGACATGGCCGCAATCGTCGGACGCGGCCGAGAAGTCGCCGAAATGACACGGCTTGCGATGGAGGGGCACCTCCCCTTTGCAGAAAACCTCCGCCGACGGGTTCGGTGTTTGGAGGGTGCGGACGGGACGATTTTCGAAAAGACGATTGCGGGCCTTAAGCCCACGCCCTTCGCGGCCGAATGGATTGCCATGCTCAACGAGAACGGGATTCGCACCTACATCCTGACGGGGGGCTTCGCGGAAATCGCCCGCGTCGTTGCGGAACGCTACGGCATGACGGGGTTCGTTTCGAATCGACTCGGCCTCAACGCCGACGGGTCGCTTTCGGGCGAGGTGACGGGCCCCGCGGGCGGGAAGATTCTCGACGCCGACGGGAAGCGCCGCGCCGTCGAAGTGCTCGCGGAAGCGGCGGACGCGCCGCTTTCGGCCGTCATCTGCGGCGGGGACGGCGCGAACGACCTGGAGATGATCGGAGCGGCGGGCTTCGGCTTTGCCTACCACGGCAAACCCGTCGTCGCGGCCGCGGCTCGACACGCGGTGCGCTTCGGCGACTTCCGGACGGTGGCGCACTGCTTCGTCGAAGCCTGGCCGGAGCTCTCCGAAGGAACCTGCGCCTGCGCCGCGCCTTCTTCGAACTGACGGAAGGTCGACCACGACGGGAAGGACGGGAACAAAGAAAGAGGTCGGTTTCGGCGGCCCGATCGCTACAATGACCTCGGTTCCGAAGAGCACGTCGAACGTCCTTCCCCGCTTTTCCCGTTTCGGTTCCTTTGCGTTTCCATCGCGTTTTTCCGAGGTTTCCATGCTGTCCGCCATCCGCCGCATCCCGACGTCGCCCGACGACCGCTACATGCTTTCGGACGGAAATTCGATTCCCTGCATCGGCTACGGCACCTGGCGCGTCAAAGACCGCGAAGACGGCGCGCGCGTGTGCGAGGAAGCCGTCCGTGCGGGCTACCGCCATTTCGATACGGCCTACCTCTACGGCTCCGAAGGAAGTGTCGGCGAAGCCGTTCGCACGAGCGGTCTCGCTCGCAGCGACTTCTTCGTGACGACCAAAGTGTGGAAGGACGACCTCTCGGCCGAAGGCGCCCGACGCGAGCTCGGCGTCTCGCTCGAACGACTCGGTCTCGACTACGTCGACCTCCTTCTCATCCACTGGCCCCGCCGTTCGGCGGAGGACCTAAACTGGCAGCGTGCGATCACGGAAACCTGGAACGCCTTTCAGGAGTTCAAAGCGGAAGGACTCGTCAAGTCGATCGGGGTCGCGAACTTCCTCCCGCACCACTTCGCCGCGCTTGAGGGCGAAGTGCCCGTTGTGAATCAGATCGAGGTCCATCCCGGGTACCTTCAGGAAGAGGCGATTCGCTACTGTCGCGAGCGCGGGATTCTCGTCGAAGCCTGGGCGCCTCTGGGGCAGAGTCGCCTCATGTCGAACGATACCGTGCGGGCGATTGCCGAAAAACACGGCGTGACGCCCGCTCGCGTCTGCCTGCGCTTCTCGCTTGAGCTCGGGCTCCTGCCGATCGCAAAGTCGGCGAACCCCGAACGCATGCGCGCGAACCGCGACGTTTTCAACTTTGCGCTTGACGACGAAGACCGCGCGGCGCTTTTCGGGCTTCCCGAAAAGACGGGCTGGTCGGGCGAACACCCGGACGACGCGATCCCGATGCCGGATCTCTCGAAGCTCTGAGCCGGAACCCGAGTCGAAGCTCGAATCGAAAGCCGATTCGACCGCCGCGAAGCGGACCGCTACAATAAGCGGTCCGCTTTTTTCTCATTCTTTTTCTGGAGTCGATCGAGAAGTGAATACGCCGAAACTCGCCCGTCGCGTTCGGTTCGTGCTTTGCGAACCGAGTCATCCGGGCAACATCGGATCCGCCGCCCGTGCCGTCAAAACGATGGGCTTTCGCGATCTGCGCGTCGTCGCGCCCCGCGAGGCCGACTACCGCACGCATGAAGAGGCGGTTGCGTACGCCACGAGTTCGATCGACGTGCTCGAAGCTTCGCGCTCGCACGCGACGCTCGCCGAGGCGCTCGAAGGCGTCACTTTCGCCTGGGCCCTGACGGGTTACGACCGCGAATTCGGTCCTCCGATGTCCCCCTTGCGCGAAGCGACCGTCAAAACGGATGCGTGGTTGAAGAACTACGAAGGGGATGTGGCGTTCGTCTTCGGAACGGAACGAAGCGGCCTTACGAACGAGGAAGTGATGCTCTGCCAGGGGTCCGCCGCGATCGCCGCCGATCCCGAAAGCCCGAGCCTCAATCTGGCGCAGGCCGTGCAGCTTACCGCTTACGAAATGCACATGGCGCTTCTCGCGGGCGAAGGTCACGAAGGGGGGCTTTACGACTGGCAATCGCGCTTCGGTCACGAAGAGCCCGCCACGAACGAAGCCGTCGAAGGCTTTTTCGCGCATTGGGAAAAGGCCATGATCGCTTGCGGCGTGCACGACCCCGAACACCCGAAATTTCTCATGCCGATCACGCGACGTCTTTTCGGCCGTTCGGGCCTTACCCAAACCGAAATCGACCTTCTGCGCGGGATCTGCGCGGCGATCATCCGCCCGAAGAAAGACCGCGCGGGCTCGAAAAAGCTTTGAGTCGCCCCGAGCCGCGCGAAGCCGCCGCGCGGCTCTGGCACAATGAGTACTTTCGGGGCTCGAACGGGCCTCGGCATCTCAACACTACATCGGGATCACGAACATGTTTGAGTACGCCAAAGAACTTCTCGAAATTCACCGTACGAAGACCGGTCGCTCGACGCTCGGGATCGTCTTCGGCGCTTCGGGCTGGCAGGCGGCCGTGCTCTCGCGCGCTGCTTACTGGTGCGCGCTTCAGGAGTGGGAAGCTCTGGGCGGCCTCGTTTCCTCGATCAACCGCATCCTGACGGGGGCGGACATCGCCCCCGACGCGAAGCTCTGCGAACGGGTCTACATCGCGCACGGCGCGGGCGTCGTGATCGAATCCGGGGCGCGCCTCGACCCCGACGTCGAACTCCTCGGCTCGGCCTTCATCGCCCGCAACGTCCGCGTGGCGGCGGGGACCGTGCTCGAGCACGGCGTCCACGTGACGGAAGACACGCCTCGGGTCGCAGTCCAAGCGATCGAAACCGAGAAGACCGATTCCGAAAAGGTCGAAGCCCCCGCTGAAACGGAAAAGACGGCCGAAACCTCCGAAGAGCCCTCTCAAAAGGCTCCCGAAAAGCCCGCCGACAAGTCTCCCGACCGCGACGCCGCTCTGAAGGAGCTCGCCCGCGTCGTGAAGGAACAAAACGCCGTCATTCAGAAGCTCAACGCCAACCTGAAGGAGGCGGGAGGCGAGGCGATCCCCGACGAGGATCTCCCGAAACTCAACACCCGCAATCTCGGTCTCTCGGTACGTCGCGCGCGTCACCACCGCACGAAGACGAAGCCCGCGACCGAAGAGTGATTGCAGGAAGCGGGTTCAAACCCTGAAAACGAAACGGCCGGATGCGAGCACAAAGCTTTCCGGCCGTTTGTCTTCGTGAAATTTTCGGGCAATCCGCGCCCTGCGTCGCATCGTGCGAACGCACGGCCGGAAGGACGGCTAAACTAGGGGGAAACGATAACTCGAAGAACGCACTCATCATGTCTGCTCTCGAAACCGCCTCCGAAACTACAACCGTCCGCGGCTCGACGCCCCTTATCGTGATCAGCTCCCGCACCGGCAACACGCTCATGCTTGCGCATGCGATTTGCGACGCGTGGCCGGGCTCGGTTCTCATGAAGCCCGAAGATCTCCCCGAGGATCTCTCGATCTACAACCCCGTGCTCCTCGGCTTCTGGTGCGACCGCGGCATGGCTCCCGAAGACATGCAACGGGCGGCCAAGCGCTTCGAAGGGAAGCGCATCGGGTGTTTCGCGACGATGGGCGGGAACCCCGAGGACGAGAAGTCGAAAGACTGGATGCGTCGCACGTCCGAAGAGCTCGTCGCTTCGGGCCGTGGCAACACCCTCGTCGAAACCTTCCTTTGCCGGGGCCGCATAGACCCGGAACTCTTCGCGCGCATGACGACCGCTTTGGGCGGCACGGTGAGTCCCGAGCGCGAAGCGCGCCGCCAGGCGGCGGAAACTCACCCGGACCGGCTCGATCTATCGCGCGGCGTGGAAATCTTCCGAAGCGTCTTCGGCGCGAACTGGTAACGAAACAGAAAAAAGGCGCTTGAAGTCGAACTCCGAGCGCCTTTTGCTTGTACTCCGTGCACGGCTGGGGCCGCGCTCCATGGAAGCGTTCGTCGGTGTGAAACCGTCGAACGCTTTTTCCTTGCGTGCGACTTCCGTGCGGTTTGAACTCAGCAACCCTTTTCCTGTTCAAGCGCCTCAAGTCCGCGCTTCAAACGTCCGAGCGCATCTTCCAAGCGCGTCGCCTGCGTCGCGACGTTGAACCGCAACCATTCGCCCGAGGCGGGACGGAACTGGCTCCCGGGCGAGAGGATGAGGCCCGTCATGCGGCGGATGACGTCGATTGCAACGGTCGAAGATACGCCGTAGGCGGAAATGTCGAGCCAGAGGAGGTAGGTTGCAAGCGGATAGCGGCACTTCACCTTCGGGAGCTTGTCGGCGATGAACTGCACCGTACGACGCTTGTTCGCTTCCAAAACGACGAGAAGTTCTTCGAGCCAGGACTCGCCCGCGTTGTAGGCGGCGAGCGCAGGTTCGATCACGAGTGCCCCGGGATTGCAGACCTGATCGCGGTGCAGACCTGCGGCGGCGCGGGCGCGCAACCGCTCGTCGGGAACGATGAGGGCGGAAACGCCGAGCGTCGGGATGTTGAAGGTCTTCGAGGGCGAAACGCACGTGAGACTCAAGCGACGCGCTTCGTCGTCGATTGCCTTCTGATAGGGGACGTAACGGGTCCCCGGGTCGACGAGGTCGCCGTGAATTTCATCCGAGAGGACGAGAACGCCCGCCTTGCTCGTCAATTCGCCGATGCGGCGCAGGTCTTCTCCCGACCAGAGCGTGCCCGTGGGGTTGTGCGGGTTGCAAAGGATCATGAGACGAACGGAGGGATCGCGAAGCGCGGCTTCAAGCGCGTCGAAATCGATCCGAACGGCACCGTCTTCCTGTTCGACCAAGGGGACGGTCGAGGCGGTGCGCCCGTTTTCTTCAATTGCTTGGAAGAAGCAATGATAGACGGGCGTCAGAACGACGACCTTGTCGCCCGGATTCGTGAGCGTGCGAACGAGCGAGTGGACGGCGGGCATCACGCCCGTGGCAAAGCGCACGCACTCGGGCGCGAAGTGCCAGCCGTAGCGGCGTTCGTACCAGGAGGATACTGCCGAACCGAAAGCCTCCGGCACGATCGTGTAGCCGTAGAGCCCGCGTTCGGCCGCGCGCGTCGCGGCCTCGACGATGACGGGGGCCGTTCGAAAGTCCATGTCCGCGACCCAAGCGGGCAGCTCTCCCTCGGCCACGTTCCACTTGAGGGAGTAGGTCCCTGAACGGTCGATTTCGGTCGAAAAGTCGAACATCTTCAAAAAACCTCCGAAATTTAAAAATGAAGCGGGTTGCGAGCGTCGAAAGCGGCGCTTCGCAAAATGCCCGGTCTTCGGCAATGCACTGTCTCCGAGTTTGTCGTCGGGAAATCTTACCGCGGCGGGGGGCGCGTCATACGGCGCTCTTTCACCCGGTAGGCGAATGCGCTTAAGGAGAACCGCGGAGCCGTGTCTACGGCGTTTTGCGCAGGCGAATCGGGCTTTTCGCTTGTTAGAGTGGTTGTTCGGGTTTGAACCAATGCTCAATCGAAGAACCCGTCAACCCATCCATTTCACGAACAGGAGGACATGTCCCATGCGAAGCGATCGACTCACGAAAGGAGCCGCCGCGGCACCGCAACGCGCCATTTTGAAAGCTCTCGGCCTTTCGGACGCCGAAATCGAGCGGCCCCTGATCGGGATCGTGAATTCGCAGAACGACATCGTTCCCGGGCACGTGAACCTCGACAAGATCACCGAGGCCGTGAAGGTCGGGGTGGCGCTCGGCGGCGGCACGCCCGTGGTCTTTCCCGCGATCGCCGTTTGCGACGGGCTCGCCATGGGGCACGCGGGCATGAAGTATTCGCTCGTGAGTCGGGAACTCATCGCCGACAGCGTGGAAACAATGGCCTCGGCTCATCCCTTTGACGGGCTCGTCCTCGTTGCGGCCTGCGACAAGAACGTGCCCGGCCTTCTGATGGCCGCGGCGCGCCTCAACGTGCCGAGCATCGTCATTTCCGGGGGCGCCATGCTCGCGGGCCGTACGACGGACGGTTGTCGCCTTTCCTATTCCGACGTTGCCGAAGCGGTCGGGGCGCATGCGACGGGTCGCATCGACGCGGTGCGCTTCCTTGAGGTCGAAAACAAGTGTTGCCCGACTTGCGGCTCCTGCTCGGGGATGTTCACGGCGAATTCCATGAACTGCCTCACCGAAGTCCTCGGCATGGCGCTCCCCGGGAACGGCACGATTCCCGCCGTCATGTCCGCCCGCATCCGTTTGGCGAAAGAAGCGGGCATGCGGGTGATGGACCTCGTTCGCGAGGACGTTCGTCCGCGCGACCTGATGACGCGCGAAGCGTTCGAAAACGCCTTGACGGTCGATATGGCGCTCGGCTGTTCGACGAATTCGATGCTGCACCTCCCGGCGATCGCGCACGAGTGCGGGTTCGAGCTCGATTTGTCGGTCGCGAACGCGATCGCCCGTCGTACGCCGAACCTCTGTCACTTGGCACCCGCCGGGTGCCATTACATCGAAGACCTCGACCGTGCGGGCGGGATTCCCGCTGTCATGAACGAACTCGGTAAGAAGGGGCTTCTGAACGAAGCCTGCCGTACGGTTTCGGGCGAAACGATCGGTGAGATCCTGCGCAAAGGCAAGGTGCTCGATCACGAGGTCGTCCGTCCGATCGAGAACCCCTACGGGAGCGAGGGCGGCATTGCGGTCTTGAAGGGGAACCTCGCCCCCGAAGGGTGCGTGGTGAAGCGCAGTGCCGTTGCCGACGCGATGCTCTGCCACGAAGGTCCCGCCCGGGTCTTCGACAACGAGGAGTCGGCGATTGCCGCCATCCACTCGGGTTCGATCCGTCCGGGCGACGTGGTCGTCATTCGCTACGAAGGACCGAAGGGAGGGCCCGGCATGCGCGAGATGCTCAACCCCACGGCCGCCATCGTCGGTGCGGGGCTCGGCGAAACGGTGGCGCTTGTCACCGACGGCCGCTTTTCGGGAGCGACCCGCGGAGCGGCCCTCGGTCACGTCTCGCCCGAAGCTGCGGACGGCGGCCCCATCGCGCTCGTTCGCGAGGGCGATCGGATCCGCATCGACATCCCCGGGCACACGATCTCGGTCGATGTGTCGGAAGAGGAGTTCGCACGACGTCGCGCCGAATGGCAGGCTCCCGAACCCCGCATTCGTACGGGCGTGCTTGCGCGCTACGCAAAGCTCGTGAGTTCGGGCATGTCGGGTGCCGTCCTCAAGTGAGAGCTTGACGGGAGACCCGAAAACGACGAGGGAGCGCGCAGCGCCCCTCGTTTTTTTTTTTGAGGTCTCAAAAAATCCTTGACAAACAGAAAGGGATGTGTATAATTCACCTCCTCTCGCGAACGACGACGCTTCAAGCGACGTTTTTCGGGAGAGCAAGAAAGGCGACGATGAAAAATTTTCAAAATCGCTCTTGACAAAACGAAATCAACTCTGTATGATTTCAATTCTGCACTTCACGAAGTGCAGTGCTCTTTAAAAATCAGATTCAACGAACCGATAAGTGTGAACATCGGAAAGCGAGA